>ERZ650304.111-NODE-111-length-52722-cov-155.876298_pt1 | contig 52722 bp, 106 predicted proteins | sample MGYA00376240_ERZ650304 | MGnify/ENA primary metagenome ERZ650304 (study PRJEB26733, sample SAMN07839271) | wastewater metagenome | biome: small river; feature: stream; material: water | place: USA: North Carolina | collected 2016-03-01 ...
GATATGCCTAAGTGACTGGAGTTCAGACGTGTGCTCTTCCGATCTGTGCAATTTTCGACGACACAACCGAGTTGAAAACACCCCCGCCCTAGTTGAAATCTTCCATGATATCACAACTTCAAGTGGCAGTCAACATAAAAATGCAAAAAAATCATGAAAAAAGTGAAATAAATTATGATCTTAGATCAATTTTCAGCGTTGACATTCGATCATGATTGCCGATATATTCCATTCATAGACAACAACGCCACTGAGGACCGATCATGAGCAAGGCAACCAAGATCATCGCTTTCAACGCCTGCGAAGAAATCCACATCGTCGGCTATCAGCGGGAATGCGAATGCTCACATTGCGGTCGGCCACTGAAAGTCGGCGTGAGACTGAAAGGCTTCTCCGGTGTCTTCGGTTCCGACTGCATCGCTCGCGCTTCTGAAAAGCAAAAGGTCGGGCCATACATCCAGAAGCTTTCGGGCGAAGCGATCCGGGACCGGGCTATCATTGCCGGCAAGGGTGCGGAGTATGCAAGCCGCATGTATGGCTGGACCTTGGGCGGCGCAGTGTTCCGTCTCATACTCAAGTCGCCATTGTTCAGCACCTGAATACCACAAACGAGAACAGCCGCTGACCCGGAGAGAATCAAGCGGCTGTTTCGGTCTTGGGAGACTTACACAAGATCGGGATTTATAGCGCGAGCAGGAAAGGAACACGCACACCGTCAACTGTCCGAACACCATGGCACGTCGGTTAACGGAAGGTCAATCCCTTTTCTTCCTTCTGGATCAGGTTGTCATGAGCCCATTTGCTCACACATTCCAGATTGCCCGGATCATAGAACAAGCTTCTATCGCCACGATGTGGAACCTTATGGTTGCATACCGGTGAATTGTCGTCATTGCCGGAGCCGTCGCACATAACGCCCGTTCGTTGGCAGATATAGCCATCACGTTCGAACGTCGCCAACCTTAGCCGCTTCCAATCGCTCGACTGATACCATTTCCGCCACGGCTGTTCCTTGTAGCGTCGCTTGTCACGTTCGGGTTCCGGGTCTTCTCGTTTCATTCGAGGAGGTTCACGACGAAGCAGCGGCGGCAGGTTCTTCAAACGGGGCATAGCGGCTCACACAAGCGGTTTTGCGATTTCGAGCCATCCCAGATCATTTTGGACAAGAAACGCTCCGGACGGCCTATTCAGGGCGGTTAGCGGACGGTGCTGGCGGCACCGTCCGGTTTGATTGCGAATTCACAGTGCCGAAACGACAACTGACGCGCCGATCCCGAACGGATTCAAGGACCGGCCGCAGCCCTTTTTATCCCGGACAGGGGCCGCAGATCAAGCCCGACGAAATATTCCAAGGTGACCAAAGGTGACAAACACCGGTTTCGAAAGTCAACTTATCGAGATTTCCACCGTGTTGAACCCAGTTTTTGCCGGTTTCTAAGGTACAAGGTAAGGTGCGCTGTATTCCCCCCCTTTCTCCACTACATTAATATATACACGATACTTACATATTTATTTTATATTTTAAAAATCACATAACATACTTATGGGTGATGGTGTATTAATGCAAATGTCACCTTATTACCTTATCTTACCTTATAGTGTTAGAAGATGTCTATTTCTCAGTAGTTTCAGAAAAAAGGTGACTTAAAATGTGAGATAAGGTAGACCCCTATTGACAGCTAAAACGGCCAAATGCTAGACGTATATAGTCAATAGGAGATATGACATGAAGCAATATGAAGTCGGCGAAATCGTCCAGACGAGCGACGGTCCAATTATGATTACAGAAAATTCGTCAAACACAATTACCGCTCTACAGATTTATGAACCATATAAAAATTTCGATATCTCATATACAAAAGCTCTAGATAAATCATATTTTACATCAGGTGTTCATAAAGCCAGTTATCGAAATTATCCGACGCCTGTTTATCGGGTTTGGAAAGCGTTGCTGAAGAAACGAAACATCTTTTTTAGTGTTTGCGACGATTGGCTATATTTTCAGAATTTTGCCGACTGGTATCATCGGCAGCTAGACCGTTTTCCCGGTGCGGACGATATGCCGTTTACATGGGCTATAAACCATCGTCTGGTTGACCCTGCGGCTTGGGGTGCCGATCCGACTACCAGCATCGTCGCGCCGTTCCCGTTCTTGCAAATGTTCCGGCACGACGGACGAACCAAAGCCCGTGAACTGCCGTTGGGCGTTCATTATTTCGGACAGCGATACATTTCGTTCGCCAGTGTATTCGGCAAAGGTCAAAAGCATTTAGGTGTCTTTCCGACAATCGAAGCCGCCAAGAACGCCTATTGGACGGCAAAATGCGAATGCGTCCGGGAAACGACTGCTCACTATTATGAATTCCTGCCCAAGTTCCTCGCGGATCGGCTAATGTCGTTCAATATGGAAACGGCAAAAATATACTACCCGAACGAATTCGAGCGTTGACAGGCCGGATAACGTTCGATATATTCCAATCATAGACAACGAACAACACATCAGCAACGGAACCCCATCATGTCCAAGGTCAACTACACCAAGCGTCAGTATCTCGCCGACATCGCCGTGAACGAAGCCGCCATTGCCGTCGTCCAAGCCACCTTGTCCGGGTTCGCCGATGCGCTCGACAACGGCACTTCCATCGAAGCCCTGTCCGAAGCTTGGAATGCGGCCCATGACCGCGAATATGAACTGGAACAGGATCGGCAAGACATCGAACGCCGCTGGAACCGGCGGCATTGGACGGCCACCGACTATGCCGCCCGCGAACTTGTTGCCGACAATATCGACTAACCCGACCACATAGGAGACATCGACGATGCAGACGGTCACATACCACATCACCGGTAACCTCAAGCCGTACGGAAAGCGGACCATTTCCAAGACATTCACCGAACGGCAGGACGCGATTGATTGGCTCAATCAACAATGGACGAACCCGGTATTTCGGATCGGCTGGCAGGGCGGCAAATTCTCAATCGTCAAAACCGTCCGTATCATCGAACACCGCTATATCAAACCGAAGGACACCGACAATGCAGACGAAGCACAGTAACAAAGCGTACGGACGAACGCTCGAATTCATCGACACGAACCACACGCCCGGTCCTTGGACGACCGAACCCGGACGCGTCCGTATTGAAGGCAAGATCAGATCGGCGGACGGTCGATGCGTGGCGCAAATGGTCCGCGCGGAGGATCAATCGCTTATCGCCGCCGCGCCGGACTTACTGGCTGCACTAAAGGGTGCCATGCACGTCCTCGAACACACCCAAGTAACCCCGAGCGCAGTTGAGCGTTACGAACGTGCCGTCGCCGCCATCGCAAAAGCAACAGGACAAACGTCATGAAACTCTATCTTCTCAAGAGCGTCCACGATTCCATGCCTTACGATCTTGTTCCGACGATGAAAGAGGCGAAATCACGACTGAACGATTTCGGCGGCTCTGGCGAAGCCGAAATTGAAAAGATCGATGTCAGGCCCACGGCAAAAAGCGTTTGCAATTTGATCAACTGCCGCTTCGGAGTCGCAATTTTTGAAAATTAGCCGTTGACATCGTCCATAACCGACGATATATTCCATTCATAGACAACACGGCAATCCCGCCGATGTCATCCAGCCCGAGGAAGCTTCCATGTCCGCAGCTCTTACCGCTTTCGCTCTTCGTTATAACGTCGCCGTTGCGGACGTTTATGTGCTGCCGGCACTGTTCGAACGTACGGCACAGAAGCTCGGGCGCGCTCAAACATGGTTGGTCCAAGAGGCGCTTAAAAACCGTCCGCTTGGCGAATATCTCGCTGGATGTGCGTTGACCATAGCGCGGGAGGATCGTGCATGAGCCGGTTTAATTGGGTCCAGAACGACAACGCCGTTTGGACTGCCGAGATTGGCGATTTGACGTTGGTCGCCGCGCCTGATCGTTACAAAGGTTCAAAACCGGCGCGCGGCACACAATGGCATGCTGCCGTCAACCATTGGAACGCATCGACACGGACAGTTAGCCGATTTGGTCGTGACGTCTATGTGGACGTTCAACCGACAGCCCGAGCGGCGAAGCGATTGGCCGAAACCGTCTACTTGGAAGCAACAGGACAGACGTCATGACCGCCATCGAACTCACCGACGACGAACGGTCGGTTATCATTGCCGCTCTTGAATGCTACCACCGCGAACAGGTCCGAATATCCGTATCGTTATGGCGGGCGAACAAGATCAAGGAAGCCGCCAGACTGGACAAAGCGACGGAAGAAACGAAAGCCGTCGCCTATCGAATGGCTTGGGGAGCATAGCGACGATGACCGCCTATCTGTACAAACTCGCCCGTGCCATCGACGACTATTATCACCGCGCCAAGTGCTGTGGTGTTTCAGAAGACACGGCTAACGACTTGCTCAACCAAGAACTGCTTAACCGGCTGTCAACGGATACGACTTCGGATGTCATTGAACGAGCAAGCCGAAAATTGCCGTTGATAGTCTTTGGACCATGACCAACAACAAAGGAACCAACCATGACTGACGCCATCGCAATCACCGCAACCGGTATTTTCACATGGCCGGCACAAGAACGACAATCCGACCGTTACGGACAAATCGGGCTTGATAAGCACGAAGACGACAACGACCCGACGTCGCAGTGGTCAAGCAGTCCAGCCGACCACGTGGGCCGGCAAGCTCATATTACCGTCGAGGTGCTTGAAACGCGCGAAAGTCGCCATATCGGCGATCTGTTTCGCGGCATTGGTCCTGTAACGCCCGATGTCGGCGAAATCGTCGATCTCGGCATAGGTGAACTGTTCGTCGAGGCAACGGAATGGTTTGTTTGCGTCGGCCTGAAACCGGACGATGAACGAACAAGCGACTGGTTCGATCCGCGCAAGCTTTATCGCCTGCATGACCAGACCGTCCGCATAACCGTCGAGGTGTTGGCATGATCGACGCCACAACCTTCAAACCCGGCGATGTCGTCCAATTCGACGAAACATGCAAACACTACCACCTGACAAAGTATCACGCTTGGGTCAGTTCAGACCAGATGTACACCATCGCCCGTGTAGTCGAAATTACCGATCCCATCGAGCGGTTGGCGGCGGGTCATCACCAACATGTGGACCTTGTAGAAGACCCGAAACGGGAACCTTTTAACCCCAACTGGTCCGGAGTGTTCTTTAAGTTAGCCGTCACTCCGCAGCGACACTGAACGGCGTAACCGACGACGCTGACGCAAACTCATAGCCTTGCGCGTTGCCGTAATCGGACAGGACCGCATCGCCGCGATTGCTGTAAAGCGTGGCCTGATAAGTGAGGAATTCGGACGGGAACAGCCGTGTTGCCTGTCCGACTTTCCGATATCCGAGCGCTTGAATCGCCGTGGCGAGCGCCTGCCGGCTCGGAGGTTTCAAATGCTGTTCGGTCAGCATCTTGCTCAGCATGCCGGATGATATCCAGCCATTGCGGAAACCGGCGCGATTGCCGTTGATCGCTTCAAGAATCGTCTGTTCCAGCCATCCGCGAGAAAGTTCGATAGCCTGCGCGGTGCTACTGGTCTTGGGTGCCCTATGCGCATAAATCTGCGCGTCCAGTTCGGGCGGTATCGCATAACGTTGCAGCCAGTAAATGACGTGTTCAGCACCGCCGTTCTTGGCCCATTTGTACAGGTTCGAAAAATATTCGCCGCGCATGCCGAGACGGTCGAGGTCGTCGCCGCGTTGAATCGCGCTATACATGATCGCATAGCGACGGCTTTCGTCGTTGATCGGAATCGCGTCCTGATAGTTGGTGAACATGAGCCAGTTGGTCGGGTTATCGCCTACAAATTGGTCCTGTCCTTTGTATTCCATTTCAACGGGGTCGTCCGTGATCCATTCTTTCATGATCTCTACGAGTTCGCGCTTTTCGTCGCATTTCACTTCGTTGATGATGATCAATAGCTTGCGGTGCATCCATCCGTTGAACTTGCCGCCACCTTCGTTCAACTGGTTGGCTTTCGGCTTATGCATGTAGGACCGGCCGACTGCGGCTTGCATGATTCGCTCGAAAAGTGTTTTGCCCGCACCTTCCATGGACTGAATGACCGGTGCCCAGCCGATCTTGACACCCGGACGCTGAACCACCTGCGCCATCCATGCCAGCAAGATCGCCCGATCACCTTCTACCGGCAACAACCGCGCCAAATGGTCGAGAAACGGCGTTACATCGCCTTCCCGCGCCATCTGCCGGGGCGGACGATAGGTGTTCACGCCGATTTCGCCGAACTCGTCTTCCAAAAGCGCGCCATAAGGCAGATCAGGCCGGAATCGTTGATGATCGACTTTTTCGACTGAGAAGACGCGACCGTGTGTCGCCGCTTTCCAAGCGCTGTCGGTAATGCTGTTCGTCTCTCCCGTTTCGTTCAGCATGAATTTTTTGCCGCCGTATAAATTGCTGAATCGCGACTGGTTCATGAGCCGTCCGTTAGGTCCGATAATGCTGTCCAGTTCGGTGACGTAAAAGCAGTTTCGGAAATAGTAGCGCTGATCCTCCGGCCGCAATATTTCGCCGAAAGCCGCCTGCATCGTTTTGATGCCGGTGACCAGATCGGCGGTACTGACGACATCGCCTGCTACACCACTCACAACCGGTACGCCCGTAACCGCCGACGCCGCCTGCACCGCATGCGCGGACGGAACAGCGATTCCTGCCGCCATAAGGTCGCCGGCTATTCCGGCTCGATTAACGAGTGATCGCCAACCGGCCGATGTCGCCTCAATGTCATTCCATTGCTTATGGTTTTCGTGCAGATTGTTGCCCAAGCCGGCGGTATAGCGTGAACACCATGTTTCCCAAATGGCGCGTATGGTATCCGCGCCAAACAGCCAACCGGATTGCTTGATTGCCGCTGTCGTCGCGATCCAGTCGCCGCGATGAAGCGTGTTCGGATCGATCTTGTCCAATGCGTAAACGAGCCATTCGAGCGACGGTGCCTGCCAAGGTGCGTGCCCGAGCGGTTGACGGTCGCCGCTTGTTCCGCCGAGTAACGGCACGTGCAGAAGCGGCGCGGCGATTGCCCATGGATCGTATGACCCTCCACCCCACAATGGCCCAGCGGCGACGGTCACTAACGACGGTGTCACCTTGCAGTGATAAAAACCCGGCAAACGGGCGGTATGGGCTGCATCGACGAATTGGACGTCGCCGTGATACTCGCCGATCAGCCGACGCTGATTATCGGTATAAAGTTGCTTGTCCGCATGGGGATGGACTTTCCACCATAATTGCACCTTGCCCGGTGACGTGTGGACGACGATATGTGGCGGCGTCGGACAGGACAGAACGCGTTCCAATTGCTGACCCGCGTCGATGCCGTCCAGATCGAGCAATTGCGCGCGGCAATCGGCGACGTTGGCGACGGCGTAGGATAGACGACCGCTGCCGGCATCAACCATATCGCCCATTCGGTTGATGACGATGTGAATACCGTAGCCGGCGGCGTTCGCTTCCCGCAAACTCGCCTCGACGTCGGCGAACCGCCCGCGCCATGTTCGCGCCGACGCCATTTTGTCCCGGTCGTGCATCGCACGGAAATCATAGACGGTATCCCGTCCGTAATAGGCGTCAAGAAAAGCAAGCGTATGGTCGCGCGGATGTGCTGTCATGCGACGTCATCCACGAAGCAGCCGCAACCGCCGTAATCGAATGGATCAACTTTAATCATACCTGCTTGATAAAGCAGGCGGAATTCCTCAAGGGTGATTCCCTCTTCCACGCCGTTCCATGTTTTGCGCAAGAATGTGTGTCTTTTTCCTAACGCATCGGTAACGCGTTTTTCACCGGCTTCGGCCTTAGCGAATTCATCCGGCATACGCTCAAGAACCGTTGCCCATTGCTTTAGACCGGCCCGGACACAAGCGCCAACGCAATTGTTATGCGGGAAACCCATGCCATACAACGTCGGCTCATAGTCCAGATATTTGGACAATAAATCATTCCATTCCGGTCGTTGGCATTTGAATTCGTTGATTAACGAAACGACAGGGCGCGGCGACCATATTTTTTGCGCTCGTTCAATGCGGTCGAGTTCGGAATAATCCATACCAAGGACGATAGGGTCATACGCGGCGGCGTTGTCCGCCAAATAACGCTGGACGGGTTCGGTTTTGAGAATGCGTGAACATGGCGCAGTTCGTGTGTTGCCGAGAAAACGAACGTCAATGAACACATCCCAGATATTCCGACCATCCCGCAACCAATGAATGTGCTTGTTCAATTTCATCGCTAAATCAATGACATAAGCATATGTCGTCGGGTGTTCGCCGAGAGTATCGGCGAACACTATTTCATAATCCAAGCCGTGTTCATGCGCCAAAATCGCCGATACTGCCGAGCCTTTGCCGCCGCTGATACTGATCCAGTATTTCATATCGACCGCACCACCAACACACCGCCGACGCGGACGGCATCGGCCGGTTGCGTGTTCTCGGCCAGCCAAGCCATGACGTCAGCCCGCGCCCATCGCCGATCCGGTCCACGATGCGGAAAACCGACAGAACGGGCGATAATGTACATAGACGGTCGAGTAGTCCCGATATGCGCGGCGATATCGGTCAACGTCATACGGTCGTCGGCTGGCATGCGATTCATGACGGCAGGGCTAGCATGGCCCGCGAGATTGTGTAAACTATTTTACGATAGGCGCTTGACAATAATTGTGGAAGCTTTATATTCCAATCATAGACAACACGAACCACACCGGAGACGACGACAATGACTGACACGACATGGACCCCGGACACGCTTCCTTTCGCTTGGGTTTTCGGTGAAGACGAGAGCGGTTTTTCCCGTGTCATTTGCGGAGCGCCGCGTTACGTCAAGACGATGAAGCAGGCCGAAGCGCTCGATTATCAGCTTAGCCGGGCACCGGTCGAAGCGCATATCTACATCATTGCCGCTTTTTCCGCCGGCTGCGAACTCGGGAGCAACTGACAATGAATATCGACCGTATCAACGCGCTCGCCGACCTGATCGAAAAACAGCCGCATAGCAAAAAATCCGATCCGTCCGGGTTCAACATGGAATATTGGCAACACACTTGCGGCACGCCGTCGTGTATTGCCGGCTGGGCCGTCCATATGTCCGGTAAAGATATCAACGTCGGCACCGTAATGGGTGATGCGCAACGATGGTTGGGATTAAATGATGTAATAGGAGATAGTCTGTTCATGGCTAATGGACTTCGTTCCGGTAAACGTTGGTTTATCCAGCCCGCCTATGCCGCCGCCGTCCTTCGTCACCTTGCGGCAACCGGTGACGTCGATTGGTTCATAGGTGCCTGACCATGGCCGTTCAACGTCTGATCCACTACACCGCCGGGTGCTTCACTTGCGGGGCATCCGTTGACGCACGAAATGCACAGGCTTGGGCGCATAACCACGTCAACCGCAATCCCGGACACCGTGTAGAATTATCGCTTGGCTACGTTATTTCGTGCGAACCCGCTTGACATCGTTCATGGTCGGCGATATATTCCAATCATAGACAACGCAAGCGGAGCAATGGACATGACCAACATCATCGAAACCATCATTACCGACCTGAACAAAGCACTGATCACCTTCGACGCCGACAATGCCGCCAAGGCTCGCGCATGGGCGAAAGCCCGTGTTACGGCTCTCAAGGCGTTCATCGACGAACACAAGTCCGAACGTCGCGGCATGGGTGAATGGGCTTGGTATGAAAAGGTTTTCGCGGTTGCCGGCGGCAAGACTTGGTATAACGTTTTCAACGGTCGCAATGAAGAAATGATCAACGAAATCGTGGACAAGAACAGCGCCGCTATCGTCGCCAAGCGTAATGTCTTGATTGCCAAGAAACTCGCAAAATTCAATGTCGTTTCGGTCGGCGAAAGCATATACGCTCAGGCACACGACGGTAACGGCTTCAATTGCCTGATCAGGATTGAAACGGACAATGGCCCGAAGGTCGTCGAAGTCGATACCATCTGCGCCGGCGGCTATAACATTCAATGCCTGCACAATCGCACATTGGTCAAGGTCCGCTAAGGCGGACCAAAGGGGAGTATGATGACCACGCCGCCCAAGCGACCGACGCTCAAGCCTTGTCCGTTCTGCGGTAGTCGAGCATTCTATCAGAACACTCGGCTAGAATGGCAAACTCCGATGTGGTCGGCCGGCTAAGGAATAAGAACATGACCGAATCCGAATATCTTACCCTTTATCCGTGGACGGACCCGACGACAAAAGACGATGTCCGCAAGATCAAGGGTGAATGGCATATCGCCGTCAGCGTCGGTTCTACCCACAAAGCTGCCCTGTTCATGGCTCCGATACATTCGCGCGATCTGGACCACGTTGACGGCCTTGACTGGGAATTGTTTCACGTCGCCCTTGAAGACGATACTTATTTTTGGGGATCGTTCGTCGAGGGAATGGGCATGTTCAATGTTCAGGTCGTCAAAACACATACACGCGACCTGACGGCTATCGAGCGCGAAATCTGGTCCAAGAAAACCCTTGGTATGTACGGCATGAACAGCGGCAAACTTAGCTACACGCTACCATCCGGGGTTAAATGATCAATACCATCGACATTGCCGAACGAGGACGAATAGCTGTGACTGAACGCCAAAAACACACGGTTAAATACTACATCGAAACATCATGGGGAAGTCGTCAGTATCTAGCGGCTCGTGACGACCTCGACGCACTCGACCAATTCAGCCAGTTCAAGACTCGCCATCGAATAAACGACGGCAAAAAGAAAACGTTGATCCGGGAAGAAAAGTTCATTTTGGGCGAGGGAAGCATTTGACAATGCCGGCGAATCGACATATATTCCAATCATAGACAACACGGAGTAACAAATATGAACCGCGCCGCAGCAATCGAAGCTCTCAAGCCCTTGATCAAGATAACCAACGCGGCGTTTCGCGCTTTGATGAACGATCCTGATCCGAACCATACGCCGTCGCGCGCAAATAACTGGTCCACTCACACCCCTGAACTTTATCAGGTATGGTCGAAGGCCGCCGACGCGGAATGCGATTTCCGCACAAAGCACGAATTGCTGGATTGGCCTACTCGCAGACGAGGTCGCTAAGATGGTCGGTTATCTCACGTCCAAGGAAGGCGCAACGCCCATGATGCTTTTGCTTGCCGACGCTCTCAGTCCGAAGGGTGTCTGGTGCGGGCCGTATGTGCAAAGCGCTACGGCCGGTTGGGTCCAGTATCTTATTCCCGACGCAAACAGTTACAATTACCTTCCATACTATGACCCATGGGAACCTCACGCCCGCAAGCTTCTGGATAAAAAGCCATGGTCACGCGAAGATAGTTGTTGACATTGTCCATAACCGACGATATATTCCAATCATAGACAACACGAACCAAGCGGATATCGGGTCCGTACCATTAACTAAGGTGAAACCAATCAAAGGTAACCGAGGGAGACAACGACAATGTTCAAGACCATTCAACAGCTTAGCGCCTTCGCCGTTATGGGCGGTATCGTCGATATGCTTGCCGAGCGGACGGAAACGATCAAGCTGAACACCGTCACCGGCAAGTTCTTCGTCCGGTTCGAACACAAGGGTTATGAGGAGCGCTGGATTTCGGACGCGACCGTTTACAACACGGTTCGCAAGTTCGACACGCTGGCCGACGTTCTGGCTTATCTGGGCGGTCTGGTCGGTGACAAGTGGGTGCGGGCATGAGCCGTCACCCCGACAATATCGGCCCGCGCATGCTCGATATCCTGCGCGCGCTGAAATATGTCCGATATCAATCACCGCGCCTGCGCGAATGGGTGCGCCCGCATGATATCGGCGCGACCAACGGAAGCCATCATAGCGGCACGTTGATGAAGCTCGCGGAACGCGGCCTTGTCCGGTTCAAACAACGTGGCACACCTGAACCGCAACCGGGACAGAACGGCCACGGACGCGGAAACCGCTGCTATCAAATCACGCCGGCTGGATTGCGCACATTGGAGGAACGCCAGTGAACATGAAATGGGTAAATGACTGCGATAAGTCAGTCCCGGCGGCACTCCGCTATCTCGCCAAGAACGACAGACCAATCGGCGGCGAACAACATTACAACGCCATGCATCTGGAACAGCTTGCGAACGAGATCGAGCAAGTAGCACGACAGCCGCAATCGGCTGCGATTGACGACCGCTTGCTTGTGAACAAGTGGACGATTCTGGACAGGATCAACACCTTGTCCGACATGGCGCGGTATTATGCCGATAATCATTACACCGACTTCGACCGCGATCTGTTCCAAAAGCTGGAACGCGCCATTTGTCAGGCAACGAACGATCTGACCACCGAAATTCAAATCCGGTCACGGGAGTATGGACTATGACGACATTTCCCGAAGACGTCGCCGCTGACGCTAATCGGTTGCGCATCCGCGTCGAGGTCATGACATCGATTATGAATGGCCGAACTGCCGACCTGATCTTTGAGGACGAATTTAAATCATGAAAAAGATCGTCAAACCCCGTCAATCCGGCAAAACCATCGAAGCAATACGAATTGCTTCGGAAACCGGTGCTTATCTGATCGTGCATTCAATGGACGAGGTCGTCCGCGTGGTGCATCTTGCGTCATCACTCGGCTTGAACATTCGCCATCCGGTGACTTTCGATGAATTTCTACATCGTGGCGGTTTGCGTTCCAGTCGTGTTCGAAACGTCGTGATAGACAATGCGGACGAATTCTTGGCGCGAGTGTTTTCCGGCCTCACTATCGAAGCTGCAACTTGGACAATTAATGATGACAACTGACATAACTTCGTTCAGCGGCCAGTACTGCTTTCTATCGAATTTCTTCCCATCCGGGGTGTCGCTTGACGGCGTCGTTTATCCGACCGTCGAACATGCTTTTCAAGCGGCGAAGTCTTCGGACAGCCTGTATCGAACCGCCATCCTCGCCAATTCCAGTCCCGGACAGGCGAAGTCGCTCGGGCGGCGTGTCACTCTCCGGCCAGACTGGGAAAGTGTTAAAATACCGATCATGGCCGATCTGGTTTGGCTCAAGTTCCGCTTGCCGCATTTGCGGACTCGATTGCTCGCGACAGGTGATCGCCAGTTGGTCGAGGGCAACGACTGGAACGACACGTTTTGGGGTGTCTGCAACGGCGTCGGCCGGAATGAACTCGGCAAAATCCTCATGCACACCCGAGAACATATCAAGCGAGAGGAACAGGCACCATGAGAATTGATCCACGCGAACGGTATGAATCATTCAAGGTGATCATCGCCAATGGCGGCGGTTTGACCGCGAGTGAATGGGATTGGTTCGATGCTCGCATGAAGGAATGGGAACCGGATGAATACGCACGCCGCCGCAAAGCCGCTTCCGTCCGGATCGCACTTGATTACTTCGAAAAACACCTTGCGCCGGCCGGTTACAAGCTGGTTCCGCCGGAGCAAGTGCCATGAAAACTCAGTTCAACACCATTTTCCCGTTCGCATACGTGACCGGTATTCATTCCGGCTTCGTCAATATGTATCGGGTCAAGGGATACTATCAGTTCGGCGCGATAAAAAGGGATCGTGAATTGTCGGAAAAACACGCGGATTACGCGAGACAACGAGGAAATTCGGTGATCTATCGGATTCGCGTGCGTCTCAAGTGATCAACGGACAAGAACGCCGGCAACGACAACAGCGCCGGTAACGTCATTATCCGCGATCCAGTCCCGGACCTCGATGCTCGACCATCGGCGGTCCTGCCCTCTTGGCGGGAATCCGAAGCTCCGCACCACCTTGTAAGCTGACGGACGGGACACGTTCATATAGCGTGCGATGTCCGTCAGTGTAAATCTGTCTTTCATTTCAATACCGTGTGTCTCGCTTGAGGATTTTTCATTATCACTGTCAAAGATTGTTGACAAGTCCATCCGAAACAGGCAACATTCCAATTACAGACAACATCTTGGGAAACAGACATGACTAGCAGGGAAATACGGGAAGGCCGACGAATGCCGGAGCGTGAACGGCTCGGCGCTTATTCGATGTCAACCATGGCTTTTCCTATGAGCCAAAGCAAAGACCTTACTGTAACGATTCCGGCTTACAGTCGGTCGGTCATGGGCTTTTGCCTGCCGTCGTGGCAACGGGGTTTTATCTGGACGGAAGCGCAGCAAATCGCATTCATCGAAAGCGCTTGGCTCGGCCTGAACCTTGGCACGTTCACGTATAACGTCGGGCCGATCAATCATCCGCTGGATAATCTTTTGATCGACGGTCAACAGCGGTTGCGGGCGATTGAATGCTATCTCACGGACCAATTCCCGGTCTTCGGTTTTCGTTGGTCAGAAGTGACCGACATCGACAGGCGGATATGGTCTTTCACAACGATTTTCGCGAATTATCGGACGGAAACGACCGATGAAAGCTACCTTCGCGACTACTACAATATGATGAATTTCGGCGGTACGCCGCACAACGAGGATGAACGGGCATGAATATCGACAATATCAACAGACTCGCCGACGTCATTGAAGCGCAGTCGCACACCGACAGGGAAGCCGAAGACGGTTTCGCCATGAACTGCTTTTTCCATACTTGCGGCACGCCCGCCTGTATCGCCGGCTGGGCCGACTTTCTCGCCAATGGTGACGAGTGGGTGGCTTCGGACACATTGGAATCGCGCAGTCAGAACGTGGAAGGTCGGGCAATGGAATGGCTCGGCATGTCGTCATCGCAGCGTTATGAACTGTTCTGGGGCGGAACGAAGATTGCCGACCTTGCCAAAGTCACACCCACTCACGCTGCCGCCGTCCTTCGTCACCTTGCGGTGACAGGCAATGTCGATTGGTCTGTAGGAGAACCGACATGAACCGTCTACTCCCCACGATCCTTGCCGGCTTCCTTCTGATCGGCGAACAAGCCGGTGTCATCGGTTGGTATGAAAACTATCTCGATTGTAGAACCGCGTCCAAATACGTCGGAAGACTATATGTCGTATGCGTTCCGGACAGGTTCGCTATCGCGAAAGCACGGGCGAACTCGCTTGAGCAAAAGTTTGAATCCGATTCTAGTCAGGAAAAGCCATGAGCATCACAGACAACACCATGGAATACGGGCAAGATTCAAACGGCGAACTTCTCGTCGGCTCGCAAGAGCGAACTGTTTATGACAGAGAAGGGGACAGACACGCGATTGAACTGTCCCGCAAATTGTTTGGTGACCGGCAATGAGCGTTACGATCACATACGCGACACTCGACCATCGATATTTCATGCGGCGGACCAAAGACCAGATTATCGCCCGTATCGAGGAAATGCAGGGCCGACCGTTTGATTTCACGGAACGATGGGAACGCCTGCATTGGACAAAAACCAAGCTCGCCGACGAAGCGATGATCCTTGTCCGGACTTTGCCGACACCGCTTGATCCGGTGGATGTCGTTGCATCCGCTATCATGACGGGATTGACGAGTCAGACGGACACGAACCCGCTGGAAGCTTATGCAGCTTACGGTGAAATCGATGAATTTCGTATCGACGGTCGATTCAACATGCGCGACGTCGCCCGCGCCGTTCTCAAGTCTGGAGTGCTGACAGGATGAGTATCACCATTGTAAATCATCGTTTGATCGGCGACATGGCTGAAATCGGTTTTCATCTTTCGAACCCCGAAGCTTATCGAAAGATCAATATCCGCGTGAATAACGACATACGCCAGATAATAGAGCCGACTGCGTCTGGTGTCGTCCGATTTACCTTGCCGTTCGGGCGAGTATCGCATGTTCGATTGACGGCTGTTTCCGCTGTGACCGGTCACTACTCCACTACCGACATTGCCGAATTCGATGTTCGCAGTTCCGCACCAGCCGTTGACACCCGTCATCGGCAACAATCGGAACGCAAAAGCGGCTTCGCGTCTATCGGTCTTTGTAACCCGAAAGACGCCGCCAACATCGGCGGCGTGATCCGTGCGGCCCAAGCATACGACGCCGCCAGCATCGCTATTTCAGGCGAGCGGATTAAAGGCCATGAGATCAGGCACGGGACGAACACCGGTCGAGGCGACAAGCATATCCCGATTTATCGGGGTGACTTGCGTGACCTTATTCCGTTCGGCGCGGTGCCGGTGGCCGTCGAATTGATCGATAGAGCGGACCCGTTGTTTACCTTCAATCATCCGAAAAGCGCCTTTTACATCTTCGGACCAGAAGACAGTTCGTTGGGGAAATCGGTGTTGGACTGGTGCCCGTATGTCGTCCAAATCCCGACGACTATCTGCATGAATCTCGCCGCAACCGTCAACGTCGTCCTGTACGACCGCGCCATGAAGAAAGCGAGAGGTTGACATGTCGGCAAATCCGGCGAACTTCGTGCCGTCGCCGCAATCACCAAGTACAAGGAATAACGAATGAGTAGCCTGCACCAAATCTTTTCCGATCCAGAACGTCTGCAATTGATGGATTTCCTTGTCGCCGCCGGCCGTCCGCTGAACGGGCGGGAGATCGCATTCGCGTTGAACCAGTCGGAAAGATGGGTATCACGATATTTGGCCCAAATGGCGGATGCAGGCGTGATCGTTCGGGAAATCAGCGAGAAGGTCGGCGATGACGTCAAGAACCACATCGCATCTGATATCGTCTGGCCGCTGCATATCAGCGCCGCCGCACATTACGCCCTGTCCAATCCTGTCCGGGTCCGGATCATGGATTTTCTGGCGACGGCAACCGGACCCGTCAATGTCGGCGATATCGTCAACCTGATCGGAACTCGGCAGGGTACGGCGTCCAAGCATCTGATTGTACTCGAAAGGGTCGGCCTGATCGTTCGGACACGCGATAAACGCATGGTTTTCAGTGAAATAGCACCCGGCATCGTCTGGCCACCAAGGATCAAGCAATGACAGTTCCAAATCCCGGCAGTTCCGAAGCCATTAAGATCGGATGTCTTTGCCCGTGCATCGATAACGGACATGGACGCGGCTATATGGGCGGTATCGTCGATGCGGATGGTCGCCCGCTGTTCATTTATAGCGCCGCCTGCCCTGTCCATATGCCAACCAACAACACCGGAGAAAACGATAATGGACGGTTTGAAACGGAAAGTATTAGCCAAGGCGCGTAAGCTGATTTCGATTGGCTGGACACGCAACGCTATCGCTCGCAACAACAAAAATCAGGAAGTTTCTGTTTTGAATGACGACGCTACCTGTTTTTGTCTTTGGGGTGCGACACTCCGCGCGGCTTACGATCTTGAAGTTATGTCGCCGTACCCCGTAACGCATTCGATCATGCGTGAATTAAACCATTTCATCCCGGATGGCATGGGCGCTATTCAATTCAATGATCAATGCGTGTCCAAAAAACCGGTTCTCGATCTGATCGACCGCGCACTTGAAGGAAAACCAGCATGACCGACAGTGTCGTTATCGTACATCCTGAATGGGGTATATTTCTCGGTGTCGGAATGGGTTTGGCGTTCTGGACCGAACTCGATTGCGTCGGACAGGAACAGGCACCGACCATGACGACCGACGAAGCGCAATTGTTCATCAACGCTTGGCAGGGAATTCCGAATGAAATGAAGACTCAGTTCATTTTCCATCCTGTTACGGCGGCAACAGGCTTGCATGCGACCATCGAAGAACTCGACGCCGCCGGCCTCGACAAATGGACAACGCCGTTGAAAGCCGCCCGTATGGGCGATGCACAGGGAACAGTCCAATGATGGAAGAACTGGAAAATGAGCCGGTTTTCATCGTGTCGCAAATGCGTGCCGGTTACGTCCTGTCCGACGATGACGTAACAGCAATACAGGCGGTTTTGTCCGAACTCGACAGCAAAGAAAACGACGCCGTCGAGACGTTCCAGAATGGACGGAAATTCGGCTTGCGCGAGATCGGCGGACAAGAGCTTGTGGACGCAGTTCAACGCGCCGACGACGCTTGGGTCAGGCAACAGGTGCGGAAAGCCATGGACAGGATGGATGAGAAATGGGGAAGGCCGACGCTTGTCGATGAACTTCGCGCCACCCTATCCCGGATAGCCGTTCTCGGGCCGCGATATGCGAAAGCCGCCCGGATCGCGCAAGCTGAACTCAAGAGGACCGAAGGAATATGACAATTACCGACGATGTTAATTCGCTAACCGCATTGATCAAGCCTTGGCGGGGTCAGCTTGTTATCGCAGCCGTTCAGCACAACGACCATTACGCGAAACAAGTGATCGATCTTTACAATATGTACGTTGCTTGCCCGGAACCCGGCGCGCAAGGTTTGTGTGAAGCGGCGTTCAAGACATGGCTGGAGAACCGGGGATGACAACCTTTATAAGCACGTGCGCCACGAAAAAGGAATTCGCCGACCGCGTCCGGGCCGGCGGTAATATGACGCTTCTCGACCCTAACTTGACCCGGAAAGGCCCGATGTACATCACATTACGCGACATACAGGACAGCGTCGGCTATTCGTTCATAGTGACCAATAAGCTGCGGAAATGGTTCGCCGGGGTGACGGTCAAGGAAGGCCGGAGGCTTGTGGTCAAATGAAGTGGGTGACCATCAGCCGAAACGAACGTATCGCGACGGTCAACGGGCGACATTATTTTGCATGTCGCTGTCCCGGTCGGTTGTGGTCAATTGAGGAACTGAATCAATCTGCCGTCCATATGTCCAAGACAATCGGGTTGATCGGCAAGGAAATGACAACGCGGGAGATCACCAAATGGCTGAAAACGACATCAACGACGATATGAAACTAGGCTGGAACGCCTGCCGTCGTCAGGTTTATTTGCTGGCGGAACATGAGCAGGACACCGGCCCATACGCCGACGACATGTCCGATTTTGCTCGCGGTTATCGATATATGGCAAAATCGTTCGCGCGGGCGTTTCGTGCTTTCGAAGCGGAAGACTGCAATTTCCTGAACGAAGCAGTGCAGGAACGTCGAACATGATAACTGAGCGCTGGCATATTTTACCGGGACTGAAACCCGACGACCCCGTTTGGATCAATGGTCATCGTTACGCCCCGTCTGAATCCGTCCGCAGTCAAATACGTAAAGCCGTCGAGGATGCCCGCCAACGGTTTGTATTGGCGGAACAAGGACTTATCGACGGATTACGACGCGAGAACGAAAGACTGCGAACTGCTTTGCGGTTCTATGTCGATAATATCGACGACGGCACCCAAGCCAGCATTGCTCTTGGACAGGAAGACGCCCTATGAAGCCGGCCAACCTCATGTTCATAGGCGGGTTCGGCGGTTTGATCGTGTTCGTCGCAACGCTTTTCGTCCCGCAACACGGCGGCATTGGAATGATGATGTTTGGGCTTGGCGCGCTGTTCGGCAAAGGTTACGGCTTATGGGAGAACCGCCCATGAGAGCGCGCACGCCAGCGGCCAAACGTCTGTCCGAACTATGTTGGGAAAAGGCGAAACCCCGCAAGGGTCGTCTATACCGTCAGTTCATCGACCTCTTGCGCGCCAGCGACATGACCTTGTCCGAGATCAGCCGGCAATCGGGCGTTACCATCGAATGCTTGCGGGAATGGGGTTTACGGACGGACGCGCGGATTGGCAATTTCGAAGCGGCTTTGCGCTCGCTTGGCTATCGACTGGAAATAGTCGTTGACAACGATTCGGCGACGTGACATATTCCGTTTATAGACAACACCGGAGACAACCAGACATGGGAACTAACTATTACGCCGAAACGTCCATTCAGGGCATTCCTGTCCGATTGCATATCGGCAAGTCGTCGGTCGGCTGGAAATTCCTGTTCGCCGAATACAGTAACTTGCAGTCTTGGGCGGCATGGCGTGAATTTCTGAGCATCGGTAGCGTTCGCATCGTGGATGAATACAATTCCACCGTCTTGTTTTCCGACCTGTGCAACCTTGTCCAGATGAAACAGAAACCGACTAATCTCGACTATCTCAATGCGTCGTCCGAAATGTGGGGTCCGTTTGATGATCGTGAGAAAATTGAACGACTGGACGATGCCGGTTATCGTTTCTCACGTTCCGATCCGGAGGACTGGTTTTGAATCGCCTTACCGTTCGTTCGGAGTCCGCCGGCAATGCAACGATTCACAACCGTAAAGGCGAGGTTGTTGCAGTGATCGAAGATTGGTCCTTGTTCGTCGATGGCAAACGGATCGCCGACGTTGATAGCTATCGAGACGCGATAACCATCACCGAAAAAGTGCTGACGAAATGAGTATAACATTCAAGAAATCCCGATTTGCCGGCTATTTCGTCTATAACGACGATAATCTGATCGGCTACGTCCAGAAAATTGAACACTGGACTGTTCGCGGAAACCATGTCGCTTGGTCGGCGAGCCGCAAGGGTCGTGTTGTCGGACATGCTGAAACCCGCATCGCTGCCGCTAACTTGCTGTCGGTGTCGTCATGACCACACGCCCGACCCGACAGGTTAATCCGCCACGCCGTCGAGCCTGTCCAATGTGTGACCACGGCGGTTTTCGTCGGGTCATAAATCATTACATGGCCGGTCGTGACATGCGCTTTCAATGCACAAGCTGCGGACATGAATGGACACGTTCGCACGGCGCAGCAACGGACAAGCGGACGATCAATCGTACAGCATGGGGTGACGACGAATGACATACGGGCAACGACTGTCACAACCGATTAAAGCGGAAATTTTTATAGATGGAAAAAGATACGCGGGTCGATCTTTTCACTCATGCCCGCGTGTCGGCGAATTTATAGGGCTGTATGACAACACAACGGACGCGAACGGGGTGTTTGAAGTCTATCGCGTCGTTCATCTGAAGTTGAGCAAAGACGCCGAATACATGGGATGGCAAGAAGTTGATCTTTATGTCAAGAGAATTGAATGAAAACGACAATCACCATTGATCACGACAGCAAGGAAATGACTGTCACTTGCGGAGACAATTTCACGTGGTCCGGCAAGGTGTTATGGCTGGGCATCAAACGCCCTGTTCGGTTCAAGACGGATAACAAGCCTCTTGAACAAGAACATATGGGCGAAATCGCAATCGACATCAACGGAGTTAAGTGGCCATGACAACAGGAATGCACACTGATCTGAACGGATACTCCCGGACTAGCTACTGGGATGGAAATTCCGCTGTTACGTCCGATGGAAACTGGACGCATTGCCGGGTTGAACTGTTCGGGATGTATCCGTGCAGTCATGAGTTCAACAATGCGCGTGACCGTGATCGCTTTTTGACGTTCATGGACCACGTGTACGAACGCGGCAAGTCGGCTGCAAAACGCGACATTCGCCAGTTGTTGGAAATCAAGGGATGATGGTTTGGGTAAAGGATGCGCGCTTCACCCTCGGCAGTCGTGTAAAGAAACGCACCGGTTCGTGGTGGGAAGGCAAGGTCGTCGGTTTCTACAGTACCGAACAAACACCGATTGGCTATTGCGTCCAGTTGGATTGTGTCGAACTTGCACCGGTCCAGATTTTCCCGGAAGCAGCGTTAGAGCCGGCGGATTAGCGCAAGACGCCGCAATATTGCGTGTATTTATCGCCGGGCCATTCAGGTGTCTTTTTCCATCGATCACGGACGGATACCGACGATGCACCCGGCGCGAATGAAATGCCCGTCATCATGCGCTTGGCCGCGTCGAGTGTATCGACCCAACCGATAACGCATTCTTGCCCTTCGAACGGGTAGCCGAAGCACGAAACTTCATAGCGTTGCCCTTTGTCTCCGGTCGGTGACATGCTCATGTCGGTATCCTCAATATCTGCCGTGCTTCGGCCGGCGAACGGGCGAAACCGGCGAAACCGCCTGCCCGCTGCACAAGTTCGATGAACCGCATTTGAGCCGCGCTATGGTCGTCCGTAGCGCGGTATTTCCAGTCCGAAGCCTTCACTTCCAACGCCGAGAACACGCCGACCACGGACCCGACCCATTCGGGCGTGATCAACAACGGACGGATGCCGACGAGGTCGGACGATTTGAACTGGCTGTTCAGGTTCTTCGAATCGTTCATCAACCCATAGCGGATGACGCGGCCGGTCTTGTCTTCGCAGGCTCCGACCTGATTACGCCATAATTCAACAGTGGTCGTCGCTATGTCGAGACGAATTTGTTGCTGGATAGCGGCTTCGGACGTCACCACAACACCGCCAATCCGATACCGCACGCGATGCCGGCGGCAAATGCACACGGCCACCACGTATCCCGTTGTGCCAATGCCAGCGCAACAGACATTCTCAGATTACGAATCGTGTACAAGGCTTCGCCGTGTTTCTCCGCATAATATTGCGCGGCCCCGGCGGCGTCTTCCGGCTCATAGTCGTCATCGTCCAATGCGTCAGCCCAGATGTTTTGACGGTCCTGCATGCGTTTGTCTCCCTTGTTAACCGATCCAGCCTTGAACCCGTTCTTTCATGGCAATCATGTCCTGTCTCGATTGATCGGCGTTCATCGCGCTCAAAATGTCCATGCCGGTGGCCGCGAAGAACCGACGATGGATTTCACTATCGTCACGGCCTTTGCCATAGCGTTCCTGCCCTGCCCAAAGTTCGATAGTATCGGACAATTCACGTTGCGCCTGTATCTTTGCGTAGGCGATATTGCGCTGACCCGCCTGAACCCCGGCAGACCAGTTCGGATCAATGACAGTATTCGGATCAGGCAATTGCATGGCCGCGCGGAGCTTGGCGAGATCATCGGCTGTCAACCGTGTCAGATCACCGGCAACGACCTCGATAGCGCGCATAGAACCGCCGGCAGCAGACGGCTTTGTGTGATTGCCGGGGGTGACGCCATCCGCTTGCTTGCAATGCGGGCAAGCCGCTATCCAGATTGCCTCATACGGTCGGCCGGTGTTCGGACAAATCATGATGTCTACAATATCCGGGTCTTTTTCCTTCGGCGCCCGCTTCTGCCGCCGATCCAAAGACCAGTTGCGCGGTCGGTCGGGGAAGCCGAATCTGATAATGTTTCCGACGTGGTCAATTACAACACCAATCAACTTACCAGCGGCTGTTCGGAGACAACGTGAAAACTGTTGAATAAAAAGATTTAACGAAGCCGTAGGGCGAGCCATTATCACGACGTCCAAATCAGGTACGTCTGTGCCCTCGCTATATAGGTCGACATTAACGACTACCCACAATCGCCCGTCTCGCAAACGTCGCATGACGTCGTCTCTAACGGTCGGGTCAGTATTAGCGGATACTGATGCCGCCGGAATGCCTATGGCGTTGAATTGATCCGCGATCTTGCCAGATGTTTCGACATCTGTTGCAAAACAAATCGCACGTTTTCCGTAGACATGTATACAATAGGTTTCGACTATATCGCCGACTAACTTGGGAGAATTATTTGCCGCTTCTTTTAAACTTGCACGGGTGTAGTCTTCTTCACCTTCGCGGAGTTTCGACATATCGAAATGAGATTCCGGGACGATGATGTCGTAATCGCAAAGTTGCTTTTGATCGATCAACCACCGCATATCTGGACCAAGCACTATCTGGTCAAATACGCCATCAGTGTGCCGCCCTAATCCACGTCCATCACCACGCAACGGAGTCGCGGTAACTCCAAGACCCCAAGCCTTTGTACAGGTCTCAAATATTTTCGCCCATTTGTTAGCGTTTTCAAATGTATGATCACCGGAATAGGCAATGTGGTGCGCTTCGTCTGCAACCAAGAGGTCTAACGATTTCAACCATGGTTTGAGTGTGTCAATTCGTGCAAGAATAGTATCAGTGCTACCGACCGCAGTATGCGACGAAGGATTGATAAAACTTTTGCCTTGAAACTCCCGTCGATGATCGGCCGTAATAGAGGCTATGACGGATTTAGGCGCTATTAATTTATGGTGGACGCCGTGTTTGCCGAGCGTGAGAGATATCTGCGCATTGATTTCCGTACGGTGCGCCATCAACAAAGATGACTGCCCCTGTTGTGCAAATTGTCGAACCGTGTCCGAAAACGTATGAGTTTTTCCAGCGCCACAAGGCATGACAGCCAAGACGTTGCGCTGCCCATTTCGCCAATGGTCAAATACTTCGTTCTGAACGCGCTGTTGATACGGACGGAGTCGGACTGTCATCAGGCGTGCACGCGAATAGCGCCGGTTCCCTCGTCTGTCTCGACTAATCGAACACCGTGTTCAGTCAGAACTTTTTCAATTCGTGTTAGTGTGTTGACAGAGCTTCCGGACAAAGACGCTTCACGTTTTCGTTCCAAAGCAACAATTGCTGTCGCGCTCAAACCACTGAATTTCGCAAGTTGAACTTGACTCAGTCCAGCTAGAGCACGGGCGGCATACAGTTGATACCCATTTTGCAACACATTAACACTCCTGTTGACTTGCGAAAATATCCTGTTAACATATTCATATCGTAATGTCAATGAGGTTTTACACTTATGCCTAAAACTATTGCCGCTGATATTCATGTGAACGCAATTTTTGAAACAACAAACGGCCCGGTTGTAATTACAGAAATCAAGAGTTCGCGCCATGTAAAGATTTGTTTTGTTGAATATCCGTGTGAAATTATCGTGAGAGTTGTTCAATTACGTAACAGAATGATCAGAAACCCAATGCGACCTACTACTTGCGATATTGGGTTTCTTGGCATCGGTCCTCATGTTTCTAAAGTAAAAGGAGTTCAGAATCCTGTTCATCGGGTTTGGTCAAACATGTTTTTCCGAGTTTATTCACCGGCCACACCGGATGTTGCAAGGGTTTATGCCGGAACTTCTGTTCACTCAAATTGGCATAATTTTCAGAACTTTGCCGAATGGTATCACAATCAAATCGATCGTTTCGGCCCGGTCAAGCATCGATGGCATTTAGACAAAGACCTTTTGATTCCCGGTAATCGAGTGTACGGACCCGATACGTGTTGTCTGATTCCACTAGAAGTTAACGAACTGTTTACAGACTCCGCCAATGCTCGCGGTGAGTATCCTATGGGCGTTAATTTCAGACGTACAAAAAGCGGTACATTTGAAGCTCAATGTAAAACACCCGGTTCAAATAAACGGTATATCTCAAGCCATAATAGTGCATGGAAAGCTCAAATCGCATACTGGGAATATAAATTTCGAATGATTCAAAAAGTAGCAATCTGGCATTGGCAATATATTCCTTATGATCTTGCTTGCCGGTTATTATCGTTCGGATGGGACGACGCCAGAGCCTATTATGGTGATGACGCTATTATCCGTTACGATCTTTAATCAAACACCAATCCCGGTAAACCCGCCCGTTTGCATCGTGTGACCATATCGACAGTTCCACGTCCGCCCGGCATAGCCAGATAGGCGGTCGGCTTGCCTTCATCCAACATGCGTTGATTTCGTTGGGTGCCGGCGGCGGCATTGTAAGCGCCGTGACGTCCGAATCTCAGACGAACGCCCGGCGTATTGATGTCGGACCAAGCGGCGGGAAACCGCCATGTCGGAACATGACTGTAATCGCACCATGCTTGCGCCAGACTGTCTGCGCCGGTCGCATCGCCGTGGATGACGAGTTCGATGCGTTCGCCGATCATTTCACATACGCGAAGAATGCCGATGTGCATCATACCCATGTCGTTGAACGTTCGTCCGCCGCAGATTAACAGTCTCATGGCACAATTACCAATGGTATCCCATGACGACGCGAGACTTTTAACCGCCCAGACATGATTTCATGCATACGATCTGTGATTTGATCGTCCGTTTCATATGGTCCATTGAATATTTTATCACCCGGTCCACGTATTTGTTGTTCGAAACTGACTATGGAGTAAAGCACTGTATCACGCAGCTTAAACGATCTCGTGCAAATCAACCAGTTCGGCGACCATGCGCGAACAGTGTAATACTGCCGTTCTTCAGCAAATCGAATACGATCACCGATTTTGTAAATATTAGCGTACGTCATTCGCTTAAACCGTCGTGTACATCATGATCCAAAGGCGGTCGTCGTCCGGACGAAGCCACCAATTACGTCCACCTGTCCAATGCACCCACGCATAAGCCGGACGAACCATCGAAGCGACGAAGCCGTTAGAATACATCACTTTGACATATTGTTCATCCGCGACGGGCTGGCCGTTGCCGACGTTGATTTGCCAATCAACAGCGTAATCGAACATGCCGACAGGAATGGGCGGAAATGCCGAAGGGCTGATAGCCATCATTTCACCACGCGATAGGCAACGATGTCGGCGGCTTCCAGACCTTCGGTTTGATTGGACCAGTTCCATCGTAACGTGCTTCCATAGGTCGGCCCATGTATCACGCCCGGACACGACCGCATTCGATATTCAACCTTCGATTGGCGAGCGCCATAAGGCGGAATCTTGTCTTCACCGGCCCACAACCGCCATTCGTCATCGCGCCTCGCCCAAAACGTATAATTCGAACCATCTGCCTGTTGAACTGTCACACCGGTTATATCGTCGTAACCGCCTGCATCGATGCCGATGGTCATTGGCTGAAGAACGCCTTTGATGCCCGAAACGAGTTCGTCCAGTGTCGAATAGGCGTGGCGCGCATCGCCGGTTTCCAACACGTATCCGGTATTCAATGCGATGATTTTCAGTTCGGACATGCTCATATGATCCCCTCGAATTCGTCGGTTCCCGATTGATTCAACGGCTTCCGGTCCATCGCCCGGAGCGTCTTCAACCACCATTCGTTAAATGCGTCATGCGCGTCGATTCCTTCCGGCCTCGACGGCAAACCGGCTCGCGCATACCAACCGGCAATGAAGGCGTCTTTCAGTGCTTCGATGCTCATGCTTCATACTCCGGACCAATCTGATAAGGACAGGATAGCGGCGGGTGATCCATTCCCGAACAATCCGCCCGGCATATCCAACATGATTCCGGGACGACCCGACCGTTACTGACGACTGCGCGAACCGGTCGATTCTCATAATCGCGCAACCATAGTTGACCCTGCCAGTCACGGTAATATGTCCGTTTACGCTGCATCGCTTTTGTCCCGAACAAACGACCAAATCGGCTGATCAGCGTACATTGACTGTATCAGATTGTTTGCCACCCGTAGTCGCTCGCGATGACTGCTTTCGTCCATGATATAATAGTTACAATTGAATTCTTGAAGCAATTCAATCCAGAATATATCCGAACTTTCCCGCCTGTCTCCACCATAACGCAGTGGGTTCGGGACGAAAGGAACATCGCTTCTCAGCATTATGTAAAGGTCGGATTTCGTCAGGCGGAACAGACGAACACACCTTAGATAATCGGCATTGTCGGCGTAGTGCTTATTGTAAATTCGATAATAGCCTATCGTGGACAACAAATCCGTGTCCTGAACAATGACAGGAAATTGTGCATTGTCCCGAGCAGTCACCTGAGAAACGAACTGACCGGTGACAATGGTCGCCATCCGTTCGTCCGTGACATCAGGCGTCGGCATCGATTCGAGAAAAGGCCGTGCCCATTCGGTGACGTGATCGCCGTACATGGCATTCGCAAGCGTCGTTTTGCCGACTGATTCCGCACCAAAGATCGTTACCGTCTTCGTCACGAACCGCCGAAACTCCGGCAAGACGTCATCAAAACGCACTATCGGTTCGTGGCGAATCAGGGTCGCATTTACCGCACGTGTAACCCTGTGCGGATCAACGACGATGTTTGACGCGCCCAAGGCTTCCGCCAATCGACGACCGTAGCTTTCCGACGAAAAGACCGTATCGATAGACCCGCAACGCCGCACGATCTCAGCCGTCCACTTTGTCCAGAAAGCGTGATCGTCTGTCGAGCGGGGATATTGCGGCATCTTCGCGTGCAGGAACTCGACGCGAATGCGAACGCCTGTGACCCCGCTGCAAAACGCCGACACCGCTTGCAGACGTTCATCGCACAATGGCTCGCCCGGTTGCGTGCAGACCATCACGTAAAGCTGTGATCTTTCAGAGCCGGTTGTTTTCAGGAAATTAGCAGCCCATTCGATCAAATGACCATGACCGACTGTCGGCGGCAGAGCCGTCAATAAAATCAATGCTTTAGTCATTGGTGCTTCTCCAACGAGCAAAGCCAAAGGCTGTATTGAAGAGGAAGAAAATGTATTGCAAAGCGACAAGATACAACTCCCCTTGGAAATAGAACCAGATGGACAGGACATTGACGACGGCCCAGATAATCCAGTTCTCGATTTTCTTATTGTCCAGCATGAATTGAGCCACCCCGGACAAGACGGTGATCGCTATTTCCGCATTGGTGATCGTCACATCGAAGACATGATTGACGCCGGCCAAAAGCATCCAGATCGCCCCGCCGATGGCGAAATAGATCAGCCAATACGGACCATTGATCCGACTGACGGGTCGCGTCACGTCGTCCGGACCCCAACGAAACCAGCCATAGGCGAGTGAGAAAACCAGATACAGATTGAACACCGAAACAGCGTACATCTTCGCATCGAAGAACAGCCACGAATACAGAAATGTCGTAACCACGCCAACCGGGTAATTCCATCGGGTTTGATAGACGCACATAATCGTGCAGACATAGGAAGTGAATACCGCGCCTATTTCAAGCGGCGATAATCCCTCAATCGTCGCCCAACCGGCAGCAACAGCTATTGCATACGAAGCGACAGTAAGCGCCGCGCCGGTAATCGTCGGGATCGTCCAGACGTCTCTTTGCACCGCACCAATCATGGCTTTGCCGCCAATGCTGCGCGACCCATGGCAACCAACGGCGCACCGATAATGCATCGGCCATTGCCGAGAATGACGTATTCGGACAAAGCGCGTTCCAGCAAACGGATGTAAGCGCGCAATTCTGCTACCGTCTTGAACGTGAATTGCAATTCATCGATAACGGTCTTGGCGACGGCGTCTGTACCCATGACCTTGACGAGCCCGGCGGCACTGGTAATCGCGTCTTCACAACGTTGATAGTCTGTCATTGCGTGTTGTTCTCCGGTTAAAAATTCATGTCGCGATCTTATTTTTCACTTGCGAAGGTGTCAACATACGTTTACAGATTTTTGTCATGGCCAACCCCGAAACGAGGAACATATGTCCAGATTTTCCATGACTTTCAGCGCTGACACGCTCGACGAACTCTATTCGTCCGTTGCATCATTTATTGCTCGTCCGATTGTCACTACGACCGTTCTTGAGACGTCCAACGGCTACACGCTGGAAGGTGTTCAGACGACACCGGCGGCACCCGTAGCCGCTCCGGTTGCAGCGCAGTCCGAAGAACCCGGCGGCGAAGCGGTCAATACCGGCGAATTCGACAGTGCCGGCATTCCTTGGGATGAACGCATTCATGCCGGCACACGTGGCGTTAATCAAGACGGAACATGGAAGCGTCGTCGGAATACGTCGGATGTTATTTACGCATCCGTGATGGCCGAACTGTCGCAGCGTTCAGCCGGATCACTGCCCGCCGCCGCACCCGTCTTTGCTAGTCCTGCCGTTCCCGTGGGGGTCGTGGATCAGGGACCGGTTGCCGTTCCGTCGCCTGTCGTGGTTCCTGCACCGCAACTGGCCGCATCGGCAGCAATTGTCCCTACCGTTCCGGTGCTGCCCGTTGCAGCCGTGCCCGTTATGCCTGAAACCCCGGCGGCACCTGTCGTTACCGCTGCCCCGGAAGTAGCAGCACCGCAGGAAGCCGGCGGCATGCCGTTTCAAGTCTTCATGCCGAAGATTTCGGCGGCAATGCAGGCCGGCAAATTCGACCAGAACGCCCTCAACGGCTGGCTCGCTCAGTGGCAGTTGAGCAATATCATGCAGTTGCAGGCCGACCCCATTAAGGCCGAACAGTTCTACGGATGGTTGAAAACGGCCAATATGGTCGATTAACCGTCAACGCTATTCCGTCGCGCACCTCCCCCATGTCATGCAGTGTGACGGAACTGGACCCCTGTCGTTTTTCACCCCAAAGAACGACAGGGGTCATTGATCTGGAGTTGCAATGCCTCATTACGACGCGACATCGCTGCCAAGGGTGATCCAATGCGGTGCATCCAAAACCATGCCGGGTTTCACGCCCACGACCACCGCGCCGCAGTCCGATGACGTCCGGGAAGGTATTGCAGCGCACTGGCTTGCATCCGAATTTCTCAAGGACAAGATCACCGATCTGGACGAATGGGCAGACAGGAAGGCACCGAACGGCGTCTACCTGACACCCGAAATGGTCGAGCATGTCCGATGGTTCGTGACCGGTGTTCGAAGCAATCGCGGTGCGCAGAAAACGTTGGTCGAGCATGACATGCAGGCGTTCAACGCTGATCGGTCCATAACAATCGGATGCCGCCCCGATCATCTGTCGGACGACCTCGCGCAATATGGCCGACGCATTTATATCGACGATTTCAAATTCGGTTGGCGGTTGGTCGAGGTCGAAAACAACTGGACGCTGTTAGCGCACGCATTCGCCTATATCGCGGACAAGCGCGTTGACGCCGACACGATGTTTGAATTTCGTGTCTGGCAACCTCGCCCGCATCACCCGGCGGGAAAATGTCGGGTATGGATCGTATCGGCGACACATTTGTTTGCGCTCCGGGAATGGATGTTCGCCAAACTCGCCGAAGCGTCGAACACATTGACCACCGGGCCATACTGTTATCGTTGCCCGGCGCGGTCCAATTGTCCGGCTATTCGAAAAGCGTCCATGTCGTTGCTCGACATCGTGGAACAAGCCATACCGGACGACATGTCACTTGACGACATGTCGTTGATGATGGATGCATTGACGGTGGCGGACCACACATTGAAGCAGTACAAAGAGGCGATTGCCGAGCGCATCACCGACGCTCTTTCGCGCGGCAAGATCGTTCGGAATTATCGTCTCAGTCCTTATGACGGTGATCTGGACTGGATTAATTCCGTCGATGCATTCATGCTGCAAATGCTCACTGACAAGCCGGTGACGAAACCGGCCAAGTTGATGACGCCGACGCAATTGAAAAAAGCCCTGCCGGAACCTGTCCTGAAATCGTTGACCTATCGGAAACCGGGCGGTTTGACGTTGAAACGGATGGACACCGACCAACTCGCGCAACAGATGTTTGGAGACAAAGCAACATGACAACCGGGACAGTGATTACGCTTGTTACACGGGACGGCGATACGGTCATGCGAGCGCTGAAGGTTCGTCGAATAAGCCGTCCGTCCTGCATCGTGTCCGAAGGTCGTTTCTTCGTACTTGATGCGGACAATTCGGACAGTGCGGAAAGCACTTACACGTACATCGAAGTCACACCCGTTCCGTTCTATTCGTTCTAACAGAAGGAAGTAACACCCATGCCTGTTCAAACCCTGCCGGTCGGACGACTGGTCTATGGTCACCCGTCCAAGAAAATCCAGAAGCTCGACACCAAAAGACAGCCCGTCCTCAAGGACGGAAACCCTGTCATGGTCCATATGTTCGGCGTGGCCTATGCCAAGGACGTGTTTAATGCGCAGATTTGGCCGTTGATGTACGCCGCCGCCAGCGGTGCCTATGGCGGTCAGCAGCCGCCCGGTCATTTTTCTTACAAGTTCAAGGACGGCGACGGCGTGGATCGTCAGGGTAAACCGTATAATCAGCGCGAAGGTTATGCCGGTCATATCGTCGTCCATTTCGAGACGCAATTTGACATCGTCGCTTACCGGCAAAATCCGCAGAGCGGCGGTTGGGATCAGATCACCGAAAACGACTACAAAACCGGTGATTACATAATGGTCAATACGTCCATCGAAGGCAATAAGCCCGCCGATCCGACGCATACGCCCGGACTGTTCATTAATCCGCAAGGCGTCCTTCACGTCGGCAACGGTACGGCTATCGTCAATGCGCCGAGTGCCGATCAGATGTTTGCAGGGCAGGCGATTGCGCTTCCGCCCGGTGCAATGCCGGCCGGTTCCGCTCCGCAGATGCCCGGCGGCATGGCTAGTCCTCCCGGTTTCGGTGGCGGCATGCCTCCCGGCGCAATGCCTGCCCCGGCGGCTCCCGCTGCACCGCAACAGGCAATCCCCGGCTATGGCGCGCCGCCGGCTCCGGGTTATTTCGCTCCGCAGCTTGCCGGCGCACAACCGCCCGGTGGCTATCAGCAGCATGCACCGGCTCCGGTCGGACCCGCGCCGTCCTATGCGCCTAACCCTGTCCCTGCACCGGGCGCTATGCATCCCCCGGCAACCGGGTTTGTCCAGAACGCTGGCGCAATGCCTGCCCCGGCGGCTCCCGCTGCACCGCAACAGGCAATCCCCGGCTATGGCGCGCCGCCGGCTCCGGGAGCCATGCCCGGTTACCCTATGTCGCCGCCGGGAGCGCTTCCGGGCCGGTAAGATGTGAGAAGTGCGGTGCGATAGGTAAAGAGCCGTGCCGCCTTCCTCATAGTATCTTGCGGGATTGTGTGCCGTTCTAGGCTGTTATCCCGCAAGATGCGCCATTCAATGGAGATAGACGAATGACTGAGAACGAAATCAAAGAACACGTTACGCATCTGTTCAACGCCGTCAAAGCCGACGACGACCCGACCATGCGCAAGATCAGCGCAACGCTTCTGTCCATGGTTCTGGTTGACCTGCATCGGATCGCGGACGCCATGACGTCAACGGCGGCGCTCAAAATGGCCGATGCCAGCCGGGAATATCTCAAGCGCACGACACCGGACGCGGCTTCGGAATGACAGCGCTTGATTGGAATTACGATATCAATGCTGCACCGCAAGACGGTTCGCCGATCTGGGCGGCTTGCGTAAACGGTGCGGTTGTCAAAACATACTACCTCCCGCCACTTGGCCGAAACAGGCCGGTTGGTCGATGGTGCTTTCTCCATAGCAAGGAAACCCCGCTAGCATGGATGCCGTATGTCATTCCGAAACACCCGCTTGGTTCAAGCGCGCTGTAATCGGTGATAAAATCGTGGCCGTCAAATCCTATCGGAATCGGTTGAACGCCGAAAAGACCTATCGAATATCGGGGTTTTACAACCGCCCCGGCATGACATCCGAATACGGACCATATCCGGTCGGATTGACGATTGTCGGCAACAATATGGTGATTTTCGACCCGCGTTGTTTCCGTCCGGTGCCTGAAAATGACAGTGGTTTCATCTAGTTACGAGCGACGGCCGGCTGATCTGTATGAAACCGAACCTTGGGCGACACGTGTTTACACGCGATTCTTTCCTGTCCAAGGAATGACGATCTGGGAGCCAGCCGCCGGCAATCATTTGATGGCAAATACGCTATTCGAAGCGGGAGCCGCGCGGCTGATCACGTCCGATATCGTGACCTATACCGAACAGCATGACCTGATTTTGGATTTTCTGGACAGTAAACGGGCAGTTCAATGCGGCGTGGACGGGATCGTGACGAACCCGCCTTACGGTAAGCAAAACCGCGATGCAGTCCAATTCGCCAGACTGGCGCTCGCACGCTGTTCAGGTCGTGTCGCGCTCCTGCTTACGGCTAAATTCGATTTCGGGAACACGCGGAATGACCTGTTTCGCGATAATCCGCGCTTTGCGGCGAAGATCGCTTTGACCGACCGTCTTAGTTGGACATTGGACGGAAAGACCGGGACCGAAGATCACGCATGGTATTGCTTTCGAGGCGTCAACGAACCGACCACGCCGCCGGTCCTGCTATATGGAGGTAAGGACAGATGATATTGCAGACGATGGCGACAGCGCCGACTGACCGGGAAATTCTGGTTTGGTACGACCATGCCGCCGATCCTTATTTTGCCGGCGACGGCAAGCTAACGGATTACGGCGCTCACTGCGAATCCGGCAACTTCCTGCCGGACAAGGGCTTTGCCATCGCCAAATGGGTCGGACAGGAGTGGGAAACGACCGATGAATATGGCGGCGGTTTCTGGATACCGTCCGGTTGGTTCGCCAAAGAACACGCCTGTAACCCGATATACTGGGCTGAATTGCCTGATTTTCCGGAGACAAGAAAATGACCGTGACCAAATATGAAGCCAGCCGTAATTTTATGTGGCGGACGGCATCGTTGATTCTGCAATGCCTTGCCGAGCGCAACATGCCGATTGAACGTGTCGAAGTTTCGTTGGACTGGCCTAATCGCCGGCTTGCTCGATTCCTGACGGCTGCGATCAATGACAACGTCACCGATCAGGAAGCTTTGACCGTGAAAGAGGTAGCGGTACTTATGCATCGACTGAACATGGACGTCCGTTTGGTGGCTCGCTTTCCGGAGGTCGAAGATGAGTGCTGACACGATAAACCGTCCGGAAGCGATGACGGCACGATGGAAAGCGGTCGTTTATTATCGCACTTTCAAGGGCTTACTAGACATTGAACATCCGTTGGAAGAACTCGACGAACTGCAGGATTTGGTCGAGCGCGGCCCGGACTGGAATTGTATCGACCATATCACGATCACTTTGGATCGGCGATCATACGATTTGACGATAGAAGAGGCGGAAACACGATGAGCATTGAATGCGGAGAGTGCGAACGGGATTTGCGGGGTGGTCACGCCGACGATTGCAGCAAAAACGCGATCAATCAAGCCGGTCGTGATCGCGTCGAAGCGGCTTTGAAGAATATGCAGGATTCCGGGCGTTGGGATGAAGTGCCGTCGCCAATGGCTCGAATGGCAATGGCGTTGCTCGCTGCCGACGCGGTTGTGGCACGACGCAAACCGGTCCCGGTGGAACCTGTCGTCGCCCCGGAATTCATCGCGGAAAAATCACTGCATGTTCCCGGACTCGGGACAGTTCATGTCGGCCCGTGGCCGCTTGATTGCAAAGGCGTCGGATCGTTCGTTTTGTTCAAGGGCAATCTCCGGCGAATTCGCATATTGGAATATGACCGTTCGCAATTCATGCTCACGCCGAAACATCAGGTCGGCATGATTTTTGAACCTCTTACCGTCAAGCAAATCAACGACTTGGCTATGACCGCTTATCATGTGTCAATCGCTGACACCCCGGTCCATAGCAACCGATATCCGATCTGGTCCGAACTCGACGAAGCCACTAAAGCCGAATGGCGGCGAAAGGTGGACGTTGAATGACGATCCCTGCAATCGTTTATGACTGTGAATGTTTGCCCAACTACTTTTCATTGTATGCTGCCGATCTCAATTCGGACGCGGAGTATTATTTCGAAATAAGCCAGTACAGAAACGATGCTCATGCTCTTTACAACTGGCTTATGTGGCTGGCTCGAAATGATTGGTTTATGATCGGTTTCAACAGCATTGGTTACGACTATAATCTGATACATGCATTCATGACGGAACCTGTCGGTTTCGGACCAGAACGCTTTTATCAAGTGTCGCAGTCTATCATCAAATCTACGGACAGGTTCGGCGTTACTGTCCGTCCGACAGATCGTTACATTAAGCAAATCGACCTTTACAAGATTCATCACTTTGACAATCAGGCCAAGTCAACCAGCCTGAAAGCCCTGCAAGTCAATATGAGGTCGGAATCCGTTCTGGAATCGGAAATTCCGTTCGATCTGCCGATTAGTCCGGAAGACGTCCAGCGCGTCATGATCCCGTATAATCGTCACGACGTGACGGAAACGAAGAAATTCGCGCATATCAGTATGCCGATGATCGAATTCCGCTTGTCCATGATGGATCAGCTTAAAGGCGACGTGCTGAATTTCAACGATACGAAAATCGGCAAACAGCTTTTGGAACAAAGGCTTGAAGACGTTTGCTATACCTACGTCGGAACCCGTCGAGAACGCCGGCAGACACCGCGCCAGTTCATTCGTCTGTCCGAATGCATCTTTCCCTATGTCCGGTTCTATCATCCGGAGTTTCAGCGCATCCATCAATGGTTAGCCGCACAAACGATCACCGAGACGAAAGGCGCGTTTGACAACCTCGCGGCGACATTAGACGATTTCACGTTCCATTTCGGAACCGGCGGTATCCATGGTTCTCTTGATCGCGCCAAGCTCGTCGCAGACGATGAATGGGCCATTTTAGATGACGATGTAGCCAGCCTGTATCCGTCTATTGCCATCGTTAACCAATTGGCACCCGAACACCTTGGACATAGGTTCGTCGAGGAATATGCGAAACTGAAAGATGAGCGGTTTAAATATGCAAAGGGCACCGCTCAAAATTCGGCGCTCAAGCTGGCACTGAACGGAACATACGGTGACAGCAATAGCGAATACAGTGTGTTCTATGATCCGAAATTCACCATGTCCATTACGATCAATGGACAGTTGTTGCTTTGCATGCTGGCCGAACGATTGATGTCCGTTCCGACGCTTTCGCTGATTCAGATCAATACGGACGGCGTGACTTACCGCGTCCATCGGTCAATGATCTGGATGGTTGAACTGATCAGGACGGAATGGCAACGGCTAACGGCGCTCGACTTGGAACAGGTCGAATACAAGCGCATGTGGATTCGCGACGTCAATTCTTATGTCGCCGAAGACACCAAGGGCAAGCGCAAGATGAAAGGTGCTTATTGGACGCCGACGAAACATCCGGACGACATCCAGAACGCCAGCCCGACAGGATGGTATAAGAATTTCAGTGCCGACATCTGCGCTAAAGCGGCAGTCGCTTACATGACAGACGGCGCGAATATCGAGGCGTTCATTTATGCTTGGACGAATGCTTTCGATTTCATGTTACGCGAAAAAACCAAAGGCGGTCACAAGCTGTATATCGGCGAAACGCCGCAGCAAAAAGTCACCCGCTATTTCGTCGCCAAAACCGGCGAGCCACTGACCAAAATCATGCCGTCCACGCATCCGCACCGCGAAGGATGGTTCAAGCAGGCGCGTGGCGTTTCGGACATGACTTATGTGCAGTGGCACAAAGTAAATGGCAATGTTTGGAATCCCGAAGTGCATACAAAGAACAAGTCGGTTTACGAGCCGTCCCGAGTAACACATATGATGGCCGGTCGTTTGGTCCAGCAATGCAACCACGTCCAATCCTTCGACTTCGCCAATCTTGACTATTCATGGTATGTCGAAGAGGCGAAGAAACTTGTATTTTAACCGGAGCCGATGGAATGACCGAAATTTTTGTATTCGGGAGCAATAATGCAGGCAGGCACGGTAAAGGCGCGGCCCTATACGCTCTCCGGTATCACGGTGCGATTTACGGACAAGGTGAGGGATTGCAGGGAACGAGCTATGCAATCCCGACGAAATCCAAGTGGCTCAAGCCATTGATGTTAACGGACATTTACGTCAACATTCGTCGATTCAAGCTGTTCGCCACGTACCATCCGCAATTGACGTTTCTTGTGACGCCTGTCGGATGCGGGCTGGCGGGCTATTCCCAAGAACAAATCAAGCCTTTGTTTGAACCATTACCGATGAACTGCCGGTATAGCCCGGAGTGGACGATATGAGCAATTATCGATGCGGTCATTGCAAGATCGAATTCGGCAGTGATTTCGATGCGGTTAAAGCGCATTCCTTCGCCGATCACAAAGCCTTGTGGGTCGAGAAAAAGATGCGTGGCGCGATCAACTGGTATACGTGTTTCGGCGGTCCACCTGAACCGCCACCTTTGCCGCCACCGGCAGAAGGTCGCAAGGACGACGCGAGCAAGGTTCGACTTGAGCTTATCCCGCCGGAGTTATTATTTGCAGTAGGTGAAATCCTAAGTTTCGGGGCTCGCAAATATGCGGATCGTAACTGGGAAGCCGGTCTTTCGTGGTCCAGAGTGTTCGGCGCGCTCATGCGTCATATGTGGTGTTGGTGGGGTGGATCGCAGCCAACCGGCAAGAATTTCGTGTTCGGCGATTTGGACATGGAAACCGGGAAGTCGCATCTTTGGCATGCCGGCTGTTGCCTTGCGTTCTTGATCGCATACGAGGAGCGCGGGACCGGGACGGATGACCGTCCAAAATAATTTGTAAAAGATCGTTGACACATTCGGCCGAGTTGTGCCAAAACAGCGATGCACACAAAGCGGATACCGAATAACCCGAACGCGGAGACGAAGGATGTAGACGACTGCCCGTCATAGCGGCAAGGCACGGGCCGAGAACATCCTTGATCGCAACTATCGAAGACAGGAAACATCACATGCGCGACATCACGAACCCTGAAAAGAACAAGCTGATTCAGACAGGGCAGCTTACGACCGTAGGCGGCGCGGCGCTCGCTATCATCTTCATGCAGATCGTCGCTTTCAACGCTTTTATGGACAGTATCATGAGTGTCGCTCTCGTCGGCACCGGCTATCTCGCTTGCTGGCTTCGTATGCGCAAGTAACCATCAACACACCAACAGGAGACAAACGACATGTTCGGAATTTTTGGAAAGAAAAAGTCCATTCTCGGCGCAGCGGCACAGGCCGCTATGAAGGAAATGAACGCCAGCCAGCAGGAAAATCTTGATTTCCTTGAAGCCGCTGCGGCCGGTTGCGCACTCGTCGCCACGCATGACGGTAACGCCGACAGTGCTGAGCGAAACAAAGCTATCAGCGTTATCACCAAGAACAAGACGATTGGCGGTATTTTCAGCGGGCCGCAGATTGAAGCCATCGTCAACGCTTCTATCGACAAGGCTGGCGAAGGCTCCGGCAAACAGGAACTCGTCGATGAACTGAAAGACCTCAAGAACCATGATGCCGGCAGTAAAATGGCGCAGTCGGTCTATCTCATGGCCAAGGACGTCGCCCGCGCGGACGGTTCTATCGGTGACGCCGAAAAGGCGGCTCTCGGTATTCTCGCCGGCATTCTCGGCGTGAACGAAGGCGACTTCGCTTTCTCGTAAGCAACTCGGGCGGGGTTCGCCTCGCCCTTCAATCACGACAACACCGGAGACAACCGATATGGACGACGTTATCGCGCTCATGAATCAGCGTATCACCGACCTTGAACGTCGAGTGGCGGAACTGGAAAATAACGACAACGCGGGCGTTCTGGACGCTGCCGGCCAGCGCATCAATGAAGCCCGCAAAGGACTGGGATCGATCCTGTCCAAGGCTTCGAAGGCCATTAGCGGCGACAACTGATGAATTCGTACCAAACGAACACCGAGTTCGTATCGTTGCTGAACGATGAAGCCGTTTGCGGTAATCGGGGTAGCGCCTACCACTCCTGACAACATCGGAGACAAACAACATGAACCGCATTCTTTTGACGGTCGGCGCATTCGTCGCCGTATCCGGAACAGCTTACGCCGCCGACACTGTCCGTCTTTGCACGGGCAGCGAAAGCGGAAACTATTACGCGGCCGGCGATATTATCCGGAATATGGCCGGATCATCGGTCAATGTCCAAGTCGTCGAAACCGAAGGCACAATTGACAATCTGGAACGCATGCTGGACCGCGCTTCGGACGAAGACGGCGCGTGTGATGCGATGATCGGACAGCCGGACGGGCCGGTCTATCTGTCCCGGACGTCACCGGCCAAGGTCAAACGCATTCGACAGATTGCGTCTCTGCATCGCGAGTATCTGCACGTCCTTTGCAATAAGGAAAGCGGTGTCAGCGATCTCGGCGACCTCGAAAACGATCCGGCCAAGTATCGCATCGCCATCGGTGACGCGGGTTCCGGCGGCTGGCTCGTTTGGCAGAACCTCATTGCGGAGGATTCCGACTACGGCGAAATTCCCGTGTCCAATGAAGGCGGTATTCTTGCGTTGTCGTCGGTGTCTGCCGGCGAAACGACATGCATGCTTGTCCCGGCTGGCTTGAAGAACGGCACTGTCAACGAAGCGGATGCCAATTTCGGCGATACCGTCAACCTTGTCGGCGCTAACGACGTCGATTTCAACGACGCGCTCGATATCAAGGGCAAGCCGCTTTACGAATATGCCAAAATTCCCGGCGGCACCTATCCGAACTCGTTCAATTATTGGACGAAGGTGTCAACGATCACTTGGAACGCGGGCGTCTATGTCAACACGGACAAGTTCAAGAATTCCAAGACGTTGACGGCTTTCGTCCAAGCGGTCGCACGGTCGGCGAACACGATCAAAGCCGAATTCGGCAAGTAACAACACATATCAAACGATTACCGGAATCGTAACGTCTCTGACGATGAAACCGATTACGGTTACCGGGGGAGAAAACAACAATGATCGATCACTTTCATGTCTTTGCGGAGGCTGTTAACAAACAGTTCATCCGCATGGCTTCCGACAAGCTCTATACCGTCGATGCCGGCGATCTGTTCGAAACCTATCTTGCGGCTTTTCCCGCCGGCTCCAATCCGCTCTTGCGCGAACGGACGGAACACGACTGCCAGTCCTGCAAGAATTTCATCCGCAATATCGGCCATGTCGTCACACTGAACAGCGGCGGCACGGTGGAAACGGTTTGGGATATCACCGAACAGCTTCCCTACCCCTACAATGTCGTTTCCCGCATCTTGTCCGATGTCGTTCGTCAACTGCCGGTTAACGGCATTTATCGGACGACCGAACGGAAATACGGTGCCCGCACAACCGTATCGGCTACGCCGTCTCCGGTGACTTATCATCATTTTTGGTGCGATGTTCCGGAGCGAAATCGCCCGGCGCGTCCGGACAAGGAACGTGGCGATGCGCACACGGCAGCACTCGTTTTCCGTCGTGCGCTGAACGAACTGACGGTTTCGGCATGTCAGACGGTTCTTGATCTGATCGATTCCGGTTCGCTCTATCGCGGCGACAGCAAGAAACAGAACGTGCATGCGTTTCTTGTGATGAAACAGAGTTATGATTTCGCTCCGGACAAGGGCACCTTCGTCTGGGCCAACATTGACAGCCCTGTCACACATTTCCGAACCGACGTGATCGGAACGCTCGTCGATGACCTGTCCAAGGGTGTCGCACTGGAAGACGCCGTCCGTATGTACGAAAGCAAGGTCGCACCGCAAAACTACCAGCGGACGGCGGCTCTGATCACACCGCGCATGATTGACGTAGCGGTCAAACAGCTTGCGACACTCGGGCTGGAATCGGCAATCGAACGTCGCATGGCCCGAATTTCGGACGTATCGGTCAACGACATTCTTTTCGTCGATAACGCCGTGCGCGGTCAGATGCGGGACGGTATCGCCGGCCTGTTGATGCCCGAAGCGAAACAGACGATTCCCGACGTGAAAAACGCCACGCCGATCAGCATTCACGATTTCGTGACATCAGTCGTCCCGACCGCACCGGGAATCAGCTTGCTTGTCCAAAACCGGCATATCGGCAATTTCGTCACATTGACCGCACCCGTCCACGCCGACGATGCAGCGGCGCGGCTGTTCAAATGGAATAACGGATTTGCTTGGTCCTATGAAGGCGATGCGACCGACAGCATTAAGCAGCGAGTGAAGCGAGCCGGCGGAAACGTCGATAACGCTGCTTTGCGCGTGTCGCTGTCGTGGTCCAATTATGACGATCTGGACATCCATTGCCGAATGCCGTCGAAAAAACATATCTTCTACGGCGACAAATCCGACGTTCTGGACGTCGATATGAACGCCGGAGCCGGGACCACCCGTAGCCCTGTCGAAAATCTGTCTTGGACGCGACATACGTTGAAGGACGGCGTTTACCATATTTGGGTCAACCAGTTCCACAAACGCGAAAACCGGGACGTCGGCTTTACCATCGAAGTCGAGTGCGCTGGCGAACTGCGATCATTCAATTATGATTCGGCAGTCGTCGGCGATGTTCGCTGCCTTGATCTGAATGTCTATGACGGACGGATTACAGGGATGGTCGTTCATCCCGGACTAGTGGATGGCGGCGAAGTCAGTCAATCGGTTTGGGGCGTCAACACCGGATGGTTGGTCCCGGTGGACACGCTTCTGAACAGCCCGAACCACTGGCACGGGCAGACAGTCGGAAACAAGCATTGGTTCTTTATCTTGAAGAACTGCCGCAATCCGAACGCAACGCGCGGAATTTACAATGAGTTTCTGAATCCGTGGCTGTTCGAACATCGCAAGGTTTTCGAAGTTCTCGGAAGCAAGACGAAATGCCAGCCGACCGATGATCAGTTATCCGGCGTCGGCTTTTCAACCGGACGAAACGACATGGTGACAGCAGTCGTCAAGGGTCGTGCATACAATATTCAGTTTTAACAGGAGGTCAAAACCATGTCTGATAACATCTTCGAAATCGCATCCCGCCGCAAGTTCCGCTTCGCTTCCAGCATCGGCGATTTGACGACCGAACAGCTTTGGGATTTGCGCCTGTCCGGTGCAGGCCACACGCTCGACAACGTCGCCAAGACCGTCAACAACGAACTGAAATCCATCAGCGATGAGTCATTCGTCGTCACCCGTCCGAACCCGCGCAAAGGCGAACTGGAAATGATGCTTGACATCGTCAAACACGTCATTTCCGTCAAAATGGCGGATCGGGACAAGGCAGCCGCCGCAGCGGATCGCGCCGAACAGCGCCGGAAGCTGGCCGAAGCTCTGATCAACAAACGCGATGCCGCGTTGGCGAATATGTCCGAAGAGGAACTTACCGCCAAACTCGCCGAATTGGACGGTACGGCCTGATCAGCAGGTAGGGCCGACCCGAGCAAGTCGTTAAAAGGCTCATCGCCACACAACAATTCAGGAGACATCAACATGTCGCGGACCAACAAACTGACCATCGCAATGGACCTTCAAATCGGACAGGCCATCAAAGCACTACGTGTCGCTCAAGAAATGAGCCAGACTGCTTTGAGTGCGTCCTTGGGCGTTAGCTTCCAACAGTTGCAGAAGATCGAATCAGGCAAGAACCGAATATCCGCGTCCGCTCTCGTCGTGATCTGCAAGGCGTTGAACATTAGCCCCATGGACATTCTCGGGCCGCTTGTCGGCGAACGGACGGAAACCAGCGGATTGGCGGCGCAAGTTGCTTCGCTCAAAAAGCAGCTTTCGGACATAAAAACCGATGTTCGCGCCGCATTGAAATAACTCGTTGACATCGTCCGTAACCGTCGATATATTCCGATTATAGACAACACAAACTGGAGACAGACAACATGAAGAACTATCCCCATTCGTCCAAGCGGCAACAGGCCCGCTATGCTCGACAGTTGGCGACGGGTAAGTTGAACCTTGCTATCGTTGAACCGACGACACCGCCTGCACCGGCAGCGGAAGACGTCCAGCGCGTCATGATCCCATATAACCGTCACGACGTGACGGAAACGAAGCGCACCCGCAAGTCGCGTGTTGCTGCCGTCGCGGAGGTGTCCGCATGACCCAACGCTTTCACGGCTACATTCATTCGATTGTCGGCCATCAAATGATGATCAGCCCGAACAACAACGTAAGCGAACAGTACAAGTGCGCGGGCGATGATTTCGAATCCATCATGCCCGCCGACACCGGCCACACACCGGGTCGGTTCGCATTCCACGTCAAGCGGGACCGCATCGGCGTCGAGCATTACCGGCAGTGGCTTGGTCTTGCGAAGATCGAAAACGACCGTCTCGGCAATCTTGAACAGGGTCTTTTGGGTTTGATCGAATTGGTCAAATCTCAGCCGGTCAGCCGGGACGACTCGGTAGAAGCCATGGCTACACGGCTTTTCGAAAACCGGGCGTAACAGCTATTCGGACGGGGGTAGCCGACAGCATCCCGTCCGAACACGCCGACAAGGACAAGATCGATGAAACCGAAATATGACATTCCAAGCAGTATGGTCATTTACATGGCGGAAGTTTTTGCCACCGCTGCCCATGGTGCGATTGACCAGCGACGGAAATACACCGGAGCGCCATACATAATGCACCCGGAAGCCGTAGCGCGTATAGTGCAATCCGTCGAAAGCCATACCGTTCAGATGGTTTGCGCCGCATGGCTGCATGACGTCCTTGAAGACACGCAATGCCAGACACCTGAATTGGATCGGTTCTTCGGATATGAGGTAACCACGATGGTTTATCGTTTGACCGATGTCGGTCCCGACTACGGCAATCGAGCCGCACGCAAAGCTTATGATCGTCAGCGGCTCGCGGAATCGTCGGCGGAAGTGCAAACCATCAAAATCGCCGACCTGATCGATAACACGGCGACAATCGTCAAGTTCGATCCGAAATTCGCCAAAGTTTACATCCGCGAGAAACGCGAGCTTCTGGACGTGCTTGACGATGCCGACCGTGGCTTGTGGCAACGTGCATATAACCAGCTTGTCGCCGCTGAACTGGAGTTAGTGAAAGCATGAAAGTCGTCCAGACCTACCGCGCCGATAATGGCGAACTGACTACGGACCCGATGCGGGCGAAAGCTTACGACATCAACCACGCCTTTGAAATGGCCGCGACCAAACGAGCTATCGGAACGTCGGCCACCGGCAAATCAAACGTGTCGTTCGGGACGGCGTTGGAATTGCTGGAAAATATCGACATTCTCATGCCGCACTTGGCAGAATGGCAGGACATTCGATGCAAGTAGCGTTGGCGTCATTCGTCGTTGTTCTTTGGATCGTTTGCGGCGTCCTGTCCTATGGACTGTCGCTCGCCTACTTCCAACGCAAGTACAACTGTTATGGCTTAGCGAAAGAGCATCGCGCGCAAGACGTTTTCAGATGCTTTACGATGGCTTTCGCGGGACCGGCGGCGTTAGCGAGCTTGCTGATCTGCGGATTTACCGGTTACGGCTGGATTTGGCGACCTATCCCGGACAGCGAGATCAACCATGACGGAATAAGAAAACCCCCGCCACGGTGAAATGGCGAGGGTCCGACAACCAACAACGCGGACAACACGGAAAGGAATAAAGCCGTTACCGTCCGATGTCAACGACCAAATGTCGCTCCGGCCACATAAGCGGTTATCAACGCAAACCCGAAGAACAACACGGTAATGAAGTCTTTCGGAAACCGCGTCTCCGGCAAATCGTCGGTCGGGCTAAGCGCGATGTGATAGGCACCTTTTGCGATCATGAACAAGCCCAGCGACGAATACCATGTCCCGGACCAGTTTTCAGGTTGCTCGAAATAGTTCCAAAGCAATCGGAACGTACCGGAATAGATCATACCAAGTGCGAGTTCGGCGGCACCGAGAACGGCGTCATGAGCGCCGTAAGCACCGCGTTCTTGCCACCATAGCACTTTCCACGCCGTAACGGCGTACCGTCCGAACATGAAGACGCCTGCACCCAACGCCAGAATGCCGACGATACTGGGCACATAAGGACGCGGCGTAAAAAACCCTACAAAAATATATGCGAGGTAAATCGCCGCGAGAGTCAGCAACAATCGGTTGCCGCGTATATGATTTACCATGCTATTCTCTCACCAACCTGTTTGCATTTTCCCATGTTCTCAAAGCACGGACGCCAGCTTCTACACGCAAAACAGACTGACGGTATTCCCCGCGCGCTTGATTCAGTTGTTCGGTAACGGCTGCGACACGGTTTTTTTCGTCCGCAGTGGGCTTGATATCACCAACCAATATCCGTTTCAAAAAGCCCAACATTACGCTTTTCTCATGAGCGTGTCGCGCAGCGCGTCGATGGATTCGGCCATGCGTCCATAGCTGCGGAGATCGTCTATTTGGGACAAGCGGGTTTTTTGATGGTCCGCTCGTTCGGTCACCAAATCGGCTTTCAGTTCGCGGATGATACCAGTCAAAAACCGGGCTGTCACGATGTTCGCGGCGAGCATCAAAATAATCACACCGCCCAGTACGGGCGATTGATCGCTGAATGCCTTCAAAGCGGTGCTTACGGTTTCGTCGATCATTTGCGGCAAAGCGGTGCGCGCTCGCACGCCGTCCGATTGACCGCGATCTGTTCGGCAAATTCACGATCATTGACGATAACAAATTGTCGCGTGGCAGCGTTCGGGGTTAGTTGGACAAAACCCGCGCCGGACAGATCGGACGCGGGTGGCGAAGCGGTCGAGCAACCGACCAACCCGGAGAGAAGGGCGATGACGACAAGCGTTCTCATTGGCAGACCCCGTTCACTGTCCGACCACCCAATCGCCGGCAAAGGTCCGCGTCCGTCGCTTTTCGGACGACGCCAAGGGTTTTATCCGTCTCGCGAATGAGATCGATGGCGTCGGACATGCGTTCCTGTCGTTCGGTCGCGACTGCGGCTTGCTGAATTGACGCCTGCCATTGTTTGGCGATGAACACGGCGACAACCGTCATTGCCGCGCCGGCCGCGAGAACACCGAGTAACTTGCTGATCATGGTTTCGTCTCCGCGTCGGGGTTAGTCGGTGGATTGTCGGCGTTCATCGGCGGGCCGGCGATTGTCGTTTGCTTCGAAATCCAGTCGGCTCCATAGGCTGCGGTCGCAAGCCCGAAAACCGGGATCGCCAACGCTCCCCAAGCTTGCATAGCGGCGTCTTGAGCCAGTTGCGTTACGGGCGCGCGGAACATGAGGTAAGTGCCGACACCGGCCCACCATCCCATAACAAGACTGGCGAACTCCCGCTTGAGGCTGCTACGGCTGATATATTCCCATAAACTGGATGGCCATCGCGACATGTCAATCACACCATTGTCAGCGCTTTAGCCCGGACGGCGGAAATCCGGGAAGCCCAACCGCGTCCGAACGTCGGCCATGTCGGCAGGGTTTTGACGAAAGCCAAGCGGTTATCGCATAATTGACGGATAAGCGAAGCCGTGTCCCGACCAACCAGCGCACCGAGCGTGTTCGGTCCAATCGCGCCGTCTTGCTTAACCCCAAGAATTTCCTGCAAGAACCGCGCGGATCGACCGATTCCGCTATTCACGCCGAAGTCAAATGCGGCGTAATCCAATCCGGACGGGAGTTGATCGCCTTTGATTTTATCCCAATATTCGCCTTTGTAAATTTTGCCGGCGACATCCACCGACAGCTTTTTCATATCCACAATATCGGTGTCGCCGTCGCCGTCCATATCGACGCCGTAGCGGCGAGCGACAGCCAAGGTAACGCCGAGATTGGTAGGTCCGCCGGGGTCTTCGGGATGGTTTACATAACCTCCCTCGTGCATGAGAATTAAACGAAGCGATGTAAGAAAATTACTTGCGGTCATTGTCCGACACTCCAAACCGTGGACATGATTTGATATCGCACAAACCTGTTGACAGGTCCATAGTGAGTGGTTATATTCCTTTCATAGACAACACAAACCGGAGACAGACAATGTGGATCAGAAGCGCAGCCGACAAGACCACCGGAATGGTCAAAGTCACTTGCTGGAATTATACCGGCGAGGTCTTCTATACCGCCGAATTCGATAATGTCGCGGAAGCCGAAACAGCCGGTGCAGATGCCGAACGTCGCATGATCATCTGGGAAATGTCGGGCCGGCCGGTTCCGACGACCTTGGACGAAATGACCGACGATGAACTTTTGGCGGAGTTGCTGGCATGAACAACAATCGCGCGATCCCCTTCATCGTCGGCACGCTCGTTTGCCTGATCGTTTGGGCGGCGCTCGCTCAACTGGTTATGGGCGACAGTAAACAGCGCTGCACGGCTTCGGACGAAATCTGCGCTTGGGAGCTTCGTTGAATCATGGAACGCCTGTCTTCCGGTCAGTTGACCATTCTTGAAGAATTCAAAAAACAAGTGCTGATCACGAAGGAAATTCCAGAATATTGGAACCCCAAGCCACTGGTTAACGATCAAATCGACCGACTTGAGGCGAGAGGATTCATTGCTTGCGATAGAGGGAGAGACGGTTTCAGCCGACTTTACAGAATCACGCAAAAAGGCGCTGTCCGTATCGGTATGGAAACCTGCGATTCATGTAATTGCCTGACCCATCCGGACGAAGCCGCGTGCATTCACTGTGGTAGCACGAAACCATGGGCGGATCGTTGATGCACGGTCCTAAATGCCCGTCGTGCGGTTCAACGAACATGGTCGTTGGCGGCTTCGTTTCGTTTCACTGGCGAAACGGGCGACTGGTTATGCAGCGCAGATCGGCCGAAATAGGCAACGGTGCACCATGGAACTGTCAAAACTGCGGCAGCACTTGGGCCGGTAATCATGAGCCACCGTTTGATTTGCGGCCTGATGATTGGCGTTAACCGAACGACTGATCGGTCGCGCTCGATATTACCGCCCGTGTCCCGGTAACCCGACGAACAGCGAAATACCAGCCAACCGGAAGCATGATGATCATCTGACTTCGTTGGACCTGAATGGTTCCAACGGTCACAATCAAGCCTTTCAAACTGGTCCGGAAGCTCGGAACGACAGTACCGCCTGAACCGTCAACCAGTTTGGTCTTGTCGGCTTCCGGACCGACACGGATTTCGACGATGTCTTCCATGACACCGGCCAAAGTGACCTCATATGTCGTCTCGACATTGAGCGAAATAAACGCCGGCTTGGTTTTCGTCGTCGCCTGATAGAGCGTACCGAACAGCAAGGGTCGCACGACAGGCGCTCCCGGCAATCCGAGTTTCCCGCCCTGTTGCGTATTGATCGACTGCGATAGAATATTCAGCGCTTCGTTCGCCGCTTCACTGACGGGGTAGTCAACCGGCGCGAGATTTTCGACCTTGTCCAGACCAACGTCCGTTTGCCGTAACGTGATCCAACGAATTCCGGCAGCAGTCAAACCAAGCAATTTAACAACCGGACCAGTCATGTCACGAATCCTCAATCATGTTCGCCCAGTCGAGAACAGGCAATTCACCTTCGATTTCTTCGAAGCTCGCCGGAATCGTTCGCGTACCGGCTTCGATCTCCGCAAGCATCTGATACAATTTCGCCCATGTCTGGTCCCGGACGAAAGTGCAATATTGACCTTCGAGAGCGAAACTCGGAACCGTGCTGGCAACGTAGGTGCAAGCGCTCATGATGCCATTATAGTTTCGTTCAGCCGCGAAATTGTCCAATCGCGCTTGCGTAGCCGCGAGAATGGACGACCGCAGCGCGGCATGAACCGACGCCTGAAAAGCAGCGATGTAAGCGGCTTGTTCTTCAGGCGTCGCGAATTCGGGGCCGAGCTTCCATTTCGTCCGCCACTGTCCGCCGACTTGCTCGACGCCATCGGGAACGACATGCTGCCACCCCTCACCGGACGGCTGCGGCCCTTCGGAAACAGGGTCCGCGCCATGCGCGTCGATGATATCAGGCGTCAACCGTCCTCCGGGCAACGATGTGTTGCCACCGTCTTCCGACATGAGCCAGTCGATGAACTGATTTTCTGTCCAGACTTCACCGGTACTGCGGATACGGACAAGGGCCATTATGCAATACTCCAATACAGATATGTTCCGCCGGTAGCATTGATTGCGGCCGGCGCTGTCGAGCTTATCTCAAAACCGGGATTGTACGGATCGATATAGTCAGTCGATGCGTTCTCAGTCGCATTCGAATTCATTAACAAATAGGGGTCGTTACCGGACACTATACCGCGTGTGGTGTCCCAGTAATACCAATCACCGGTACTATCAATTCGTTTGATCAGGACGAAGCGAGCGCCAGCAGTGAAACCACAATCGATCTGAAGGGTTGCGGCTGTTCCGGTATAGGTGCCGATTTTCGATACACCCGGACAAGATGCGAAGAGATAGATTATGAAATTTTTAGTAGTGACATTAAGTCCACCAGTTACAGTAAAAACTGAATTCGTGGGTGAGGTGTTATTCCAAGGCGCAAAAACTGTCGTACCGGCGGCAGTGGTGTTTAACGTGAGAATTTTAGTATTGTCACCATAATAAACATACCAATCATCAACACCGTCACGAGATTTGCCGATAATAAGCTCAGGTACTGCAGCTAAATTATGATTTTCAGTACGGACGACGCCGGTTCCAGTGCCGGTATAAGCAACCATATCGAAAAAGCCGCGAGCCTGTTCAATCATGTAATTGATATATAACGGATTAGCAAAGTTGATTGTGTTAAGACTACCAATCGCAACATTATCCATATTAAAAGAAGTGACACCTGTTGATACCGTCGTTTCAACAGCAGTAGTGTTCGATGCAAGCTGACTTGATATACCACGTAATCTATCTTGCCAATTATACGACAAGTTGGTAGTTCTGGCTTTACTGATAATAAAATCAACACCTTGATTAATTAACCCCGCGTTTATCGTTGCCGCTGCGCCCGTGCCTGTTCGCCCATTGATGGCAAATACTTTGTCGGCATTACTCGGCGTCCGCATCAATCCCTTACGGATAGCCATGTAAACCCACGTTCCGCCCGCCGGGCCGGCGATCTGGAAACCGGTCGCAGTTGGGTTACCTAAACTTCCGGAAGTCTCTGCATTCACGTTGTTCGGATAAACCGCGCCGTCACTTCCGCTCATATTCCAAATACGCGAACTGTCCAACACCGTCCAATTCGACGTTGCCGACCGTTGCTTATATAAGATGTACTGCGGTTCCCAGCCGAGATTTACGGTCACATTTCCTGAACCGTCAGGTGCGAACGTTCCGCATCGAATAATGCCATTCGACGACGTATCATGAGCGAATAGATATGCAATATATGTTGTTGAGGGTTTGTTAACCTTGCCATTGGTTCCTATGGAAAAAACATCCGATGTCGGCGGGGTTGAATTAAAAAGAGTCGAATCCGTCACGGCCGCTGCGGTGGAACTTAATACAAGATACTCATTAATGACCGTGTTTTGATGATAAACCGCCCATGGTTGAGTTCCGCCAAGTTCTTTGATAATTATCATTCCCGGTGCAATACCTAGAGAATGCGGAATTGTTCTGTTAGTATTATTACCAGACCAAGTTACAATATCAAAAAATTTCGGCGCTTTTCGAAACGACCAACCGACATATGTTCCGGCGTTGATATTAACGCCGTTACCGTTGCTAAGCGTAAATCCATTATTATTGAAACCAGTAAGAAATGTTCCGCCATGATTCGTCGAAGCAATGTCCGCGCTCGAACAAAGATACTCCGCAGCACCTCGCGCAGTATCGAAAAGGAAATGATCGCGTCCGGCGGATCGCTGCTTAATCCAAACCAATCCACCTTTACCGGAAATATCGATATCATTCACAATCGATTGTGAAGCACCATTTCCCGTATACGTGTATGCCGAGAAAACATCCTCGACATACAAAGGTGCAGCAGCAGGAGGCGCGCCACGACGTGGAAACATTATTCATCCTTACAGAACATAGGCCAGACCAACGACATAACCATACCAGTTGGTTCCGTCGCTTTCAAAGTCAATGATGTCGGCTCGGGACGCGGTGACAGTGAGCGTCGGCGCGGTGCCTGCATTCCATTTAACCGATGACGGCCAAGTGATGCCAAAACTACCCGCGCCGGTCTTGACGATCATTCGAAAACCTTGACCAGCCGTTACCGCCGGCCATCCTGCGCCGGGCACCCAATTTCCGGTCAACGTCGGAATTTGCAATGTTCCGTTTGCAAGATCAACCGCCGCGTTCGTTGATGTATTGAACGCATAACTCTCAACCGTGATAACGTTGTTAATCGTCGGGGTGTTAACTACCGGACTAGTCAAGGTTTTACTCGATAGCGTTTGCGCATCAGTATCGCCGATCACGGTTCCGGCGGGAGCGGTTTTTGTTGCCCATGTGTTAAGATCAGCATCCCAAGCCTGAACACCGCCGGAAACGCCAATATTCGACGTCATCAAAACATTAACGCCCTCGACAGCAATGACACCGGCAGACACACGGGTTATTGTAGTATCGGCGTTGTTAACATGAACACTCGTAAATTGAGGACTGTCGGTTGTCGCCAAACCAGACGCAACGCGAATTTCCGTCGCGGTAAGCTGTTTGATGATTTTACCAGTCGTGCCGTTGTAACCGGCCACGGACGCATCGGTGACGCTAGCCGGGCCGATGACTGCCCCGTCCAGATTCGTCTGGATAATGGACCAGTTCGCGCCGACAGTCGCTTGATTTCCCGATGCAGTTCCATCGGTCAAGCAAAGCAAGAGGTCACCGGCTTCGACGTTTGGACCGGATGCGCCGCCGATTTTGCCGGCCACCGAAACGCGATATGTCCAGCCTCGATCAGCCGCCGGATAGTTAGGATTAGTCGAGCAATCGATAACCCCTTTGAAAACCATGGCGTCTTGAGCGGCAATCAATGCGTCCGCATAGGTCTTGACCGCTTTTTGCGTGGCGAGCTTGGAATCGCTGTTCGCTGCTAGTGTGCCGCTCGTATCGATTACGCCGGCCGCAAACATGGTTAATGCGATATTGGACAGGACATTGCCGGTCCCGGCGGCGTCGAATGTGGTATTGGTCAGCGTTTTGGTCGCTGCCCATTTCGTCGCATCGCTTGTGTTGTCCACATTGGACAGACCGACGTCGGATTTCGTCAGCGCAAGCGATGTCTTGAACGTCGCGAAATCAACTTGAACGACCGCTTTACCGGTTGTGCCGCTGAACACAACAGGATTGCCGGACGTAACCGCACCCGGTCCTTGGATAGAACCGTCCGCCAACACGCCTTGCGCGGCTGTTGCGAACGATGCAGACGATTTGCCGCTGTCATTGATCAACTTACCAGTTGTGCCGTTGAACGCCGCGAAGTTATTGTTAACAGCGGAGTTCGGCCCTTGGACCGCGCTATCAGCCAACATCCCTTGAGCGGCTGTTGCAAACGATGCAGACGACTTACCGCTGTCTTTAATCAGCTTGCCGGTCGTTGTATTGAAAGCCGCGAAGTTATCATTGACAGCGGATGCGGGTCCAACGACATCACCAGTTCCAGTTCCATCCGCGCCGGCAGGGCCGCGCACATAACCCGCGTCAATCGTTCCGCCAGTCGATAGCGTCAAAATCAGATGGAACGAACCATCAATGCTTGCTCCGGTGATCGACACGCCGTCGTCACCATCGGTTCCGTCCGTGCCGGGGTTACCTTGAATGCCTTGAGCACCTTGCGAACCCCGAACATAGCCGGCATCAATCGTTCCACCAGTCGATAGCGTCAAAATCA
>ERZ650304.112-NODE-112-length-52663-cov-6.452821_pt1 | contig 52663 bp, 52 predicted proteins | sample MGYA00376240_ERZ650304 | MGnify/ENA primary metagenome ERZ650304 (study PRJEB26733, sample SAMN07839271) | wastewater metagenome | biome: small river; feature: stream; material: water | place: USA: North Carolina | collected 2016-03-01 ...
TCCCAAGGATGTCCTTGGGATGCAAGTACGTGTTCTCAAGCTGCGGGAAGTGGTCGCCTCGAAGTCCTGAAGTGGGCGAGATCCCAAGGTTGTCCGTGGTCCACACATACGTGTTCTCAAGCTGCGGGAAGTGGTCACCTCGAAGTCCTCAAATGGGCTCATTCCCAAGGATGTCCTTGGGATAAATATACTTGTTCTTGGGCCGCACTAAAAGGTCACCTAGAAGTACTCAAATGGGCGAGATCACAAAACTGTCCTTGGGATGGAGATACATGTGCTTGGGCCGCGCAAAAGGGTCGCCTCGAAGTCCTAAAGTGGGCAAGATCTCAAGACTGTCCCTGGAATGTAGATACGTGTGCTCGGGCCGCCGAAAACGGTCACTTGGAAGTCCTCAAGTGGTTGAAATCCCAAGGATGTCCTTGGAACGAATGGACATGTGTTATGGCTGCCGCCAGAGGTCACCTCGAAGTCCTAAAATGGGCTCTTGACAACGATTGTCCTTGGAATTTCCGGGAGTATACGTTAGATTACCCTCAACACATCCAAGACTTCCTTGCAGGACTGCGCGGATGAGAGACTGATTCTTTTTTTGGGTGGTTGTGTCCATGACCGACTAGGGATGGAAAAGCATGAGCTTTTAGTGATGGTAGCATTAGACGAATAACTATTTTGGGTTTCAGACTGTGCGCGATCTCAAAAACGCCAAGGGTGCAAGGCGCCAACAAATGTTTCTTGCACCCGGTAAAACATCCAAGTCAAAACCTGGAAACTCCCGCGAGCTACTAAAATACCGTATTGTTGAACCAGCCCAATAAAAAAATGAAGGCGCAACCCACATATATAAACAATCTATGGAATCACGCGCATATTACGGAAGTGTACCTTGCTCAGGAGTGACGACCGCCGGAAAGGCGTGCGGAAACCGCGCCTATTTCTTAACGAACGGATTATACCGTTGCGGGGTTCATTCGGATAAAAAGAACCGCATTCATCTCCCAAAAAACACTCTCTTGGCCGAGCAAAACCGAGTAGCTAATTTCCTCGTTCATTTTCAAAGCGTTAAGGAAGCCGCAGATATTTCCCGCGAAGAAGAAAAGCCCGGTCAAATTACGTGTTATAAGATGCGAATGATGAAAGACCCACCATTGGTCCCAGGGGTTATAAACGTGTTCCCTAACAACAAACACCAAAACCGTAAAGATGGGTTTGGCTGTTCTTCTCTATCCCCAATGCGTTTAGGTCCCGTGGAGCATGGTCAACCGGGAGTACCCGCGGCCACAAACATAGAAAACTACCACCAGTTCAATAAGGTATGGCCGTGCGAATTGTCAGGAGTCGTACCCAAGGGCGAACTGGATGTAGATAATTTTCCTGCGCCGATGAATTCCTTCTGGGTAGCCCGCACTGCCGGGTATCTCGACCCGGTACCACATCGCCACAAGTTCCCGGTGGTAAAAGGGCCCGTGGGTGTTAACTCGAACACTCCTTGCTATTCGGTACATGCCACTCTCACGGGTGATGTTCGCCGATTCACTTACGTGCAGTCTCGGTATTTCTACTGTATTGCCTACGAAAAACTAGCCACGACCACCGAGGATTTCGCGAAGTTGATCCAAATGGTGTCCGAGGGAATGTCCATTTGCATTTGTGGATATGATGCCTTCGAGGTGACCGAGGATCTGTACTCGCATTACTGCGACTCTAGCCGTGCTTTCGGCCACGAACTTGTGCTTTATGCGTTGTTGGAGCATGCGATCAACCCAGAGGTATTGCTTCCATGGCATAGATACCACGAGGAACATCCGAGCGTTTACGCGGGAATGATCTAAGTAGAATTTCTTCTTTTTTGTCGGACGCAAAAAAAAGAAATTTCGTTCATCTACGCAACTCCATCATATAATCCTGAATATGTCGTGGGAACTTACCCATATTCGTGGTGTAAATGTTCCAAGGACATCCATGTTCTCTCGCCCATTTGAGGACTTCGAGGTGACCGTTTTGCGCCGCGTGCGAACACGTATCTTTATCCCACGGACATCCTTGGGATTTCAACCACTTCAGGACTTCTAAGTGACCGTTCGATGCAGCCCAAGAACAGACGCCTGCATCAAACGGGCATTCTTGGGATTTCAACCACTTGAGGACTTCTAAGTGACCGTTTCCCGCAGCCCAATAACATGTATGTACGCTCCAATGACATCCTTGGGATCTCGCCCACTTGAGGATTTCTAGGTGACCATTCCGCGCAGCTATGCTACAAACTTGTGCTTTCGAATTACCACGAGATAGTCCAATTTCACAATATTCCAGGATGTTGCACATGGCGCCGAACGTTAGAAGATTAACATCCCGGGGTTGGATAAGACCTGCAAAGTGACGGTCGACGAGTCGGGCTACTTGTTGGGTTTCTGGTCCGAGCCATCCGACGATTTCTTGGTGGATTTCTCGAGGAAGCGAATACATTGTTTTTATGTGTTGGTATCCGGCTATTCAATTTTATTAGCCGCGCATTGACACGGGAAAAAAGAAGAAATCTCGTTCATCCGCGCAACTTTACCACATAGTCCTGGATATGCGGTGGGAACTGCGTAATGTCCGCGGCGTAGACGTTCCAAGGGCATCCATATTCATGAGCCCACTTGAGGACTTCAAGTTGTCCGTTTCGCGCCGCATCAATACATGTCCATTGGTCCCAAGGGCAACCATGTTTTCGCAACCACTGCAAAATTTCGAGGTGTCCGTTTTGCGCAGCCCAAGAGCATGTGTTTTGGCTCCACGCGCATCCGTGGGTTCTTACCCATTTGAGGGTCTCGAAATGGCCGTAATTTGCGGCGAGCGTACATGTCAAGGAACCCCACGGACATTCTTGAGCTCTCGCCCATTTGAGGACATCCAAACTCCCGTACTTTGCGGAAATATCACATATTGTGTTCTTCGAACCTCCACGAGAAAGCCCAACCACACAATACTCTACGAGGTTGTGTATCGCCCCAAATTTCAAAAGGTTGACATTGGCCGGCTGTATAAGTCCGGCCCAGTACCGGCTAACGAGGCGGGTCATTTGTTGTTCCTCGGGGGCAAGCCATCCGATGATCTCTTGGTGGATTTCTCGAGGAAGTGAATACATTGGTTTGTTACATTTGCAAACCGGCTATTCATTTTTATAGATCCTCGGTGGTGCAAAAAAGGAAAAGACCAGCGCCTTTGCAGGGTCAACAGCCGTCATCCGTTAAGTTCGTTTAACAGCTTGACCATGTCGGCGTTAGGACATGCTAATATGGCGTCGTGAAACCGCCCAGGGGTTATTGAGACACCGCAGTCTAACATAATCTTTAGCCCTCGCGCGCTTCCAAACTTAATACACTCGGCGCAAACTACGTCTACTACTTCTCTATCCATTAGGGTGTCGGCGATCATGTTTCGGAAGAACGAATACCTTCCATACGTTAACGAACATCGCGTGGCTGTCACGACGTCATCGTAAGTCCATTTCCCTCTCACCTTCGAGTACTCACCACCCGCGGACATATACGTTGGCAAGTACAGTGTCGGGTTCTGGAATGTCACCCATTCAAGGATGTCCCATCCTATAACGTTCCTCACTGCTATAGAAACATCCATGAATCCAGCGTTGTTCGTACATTGCGCCGTGATGGAGATGGTTTTCTCGATTCCAAACAACTTAACGATCCCGGGAATTCTAAGTACGAACCAGTTAGCGCCCGCCACATGCGCTAGTTCGAGGTAAGGCACCTCGAGGTGCTCCCCCTTTAACCTTGGAACAAAGTCCGCCACCATTTCATTCCACGCCGTAATGCTCAGCGACCAACAATCTATATAGTTTCGCATCCACCAGAGATAGCCTGATGTTATCGCGTTCTTGTATACGTGTGGGGGCGAGCGGATCATTAGTCGCGGGCACCTTATTTGTTCTTTGAGTAGTCCCGAGCACACGTCCGTTGGCGCGTACGGCGATTGCTCAAAGTATGCGCGCAGGTATCTGTCGATGCTGGGGTCGCGATCATCTAAACGGCACCGAAAGATGGCATCTATTAGCGGTTGTTCTTCGACTTCTTTAGGTATAGTACATGAAACTATGAAACCTCGCATATAATTTTCGTCGATGGGTTGTCGGCCCATCATTAACTCCCCGTGGGATATGTGAATGTTGTTTAGTGCAGTCCGATTGAGGCTACGCCCTTGAGTTGGATACCGTACAATCGTCGACATAGCCATGACATAGTCATCAGCGCCGCGTAGAAACCAGGGGTGTGTTTTTTCGCGATCCATATGAAGGTACAAGGAATCATTGGGGTTACTCACTACCGGCCCCACACTTATTTCCTCGAGAATCCTAACGTCGTGATACGCTCGAGACCCCGCGGTAAGTGTTACCTGAGGGATTCCGTTGCTACGGAGATGTCTCCAGCGAATATATATTGGCGAGCACTGCGCGGGGCGATTCCTTAAGCCAAGGGCTATAACTAGGGACGCCGCACTGGGAGGACTTAGCCATCGCAAAATCTCGCACAGTATTATTTCCGTAGGTATCCCCGAGAAGAAATTCATCTGCTGTATATCATCGCAACCCACAATCATTTTTAGAAGGCCCGCGAAACAAAAAAACACAAGAGCCTTATTCTCTGGAAGCTAGATTACCATCGATCAAGGTCATACATGTCAACGCGCACGCTGACATAAGATACGCGTCAACTATTTTAAGCGAGCGAACGCCCCAATATAACGCCTTCGTGCATCGTGGGTTAGCAGCCACCCAACATGCAAGCCAAGGTTGTCCTTGGGACACTATTAACGCACATACGCATGTGACTAGTGCCTTGTATATTATCCCGAAGATAGCTCCTTCAATCATTATTTCAAGATGCCTGGTAAAAGGGTGTAATATGGCTTTTGGATTCAGTGTTACTGTTACTGCCTTACTACTACTGTAAATAGAACCCATAGTTGTTTAGTTATTACGCCGAGTACATTCATTTTTTAACTCGGCGGTTTGGTCGTAACTGGCCTAAAATGAACTATCGGGATAGCCGGGAATCACGTCGCCGGAAATAGCTGCCGAACCAAGCGCATCTTTTGGGAGATGCGGCTTCCGAATAGTCCCGTGGAAAAAATGATTTCTGGTCGATTAACACTAACCATAATGGAATATATACCGACAGAAGTCATCGTATACGACATTTATCCGCTCATCGGACCGAAAATCCAACAGATTCTAAGAATGGTTTCTCGGAGTTTTGCGCGTATCACCCCTCGCAACAACACGGTGAATATGCTAAAGCTGGGAATCAAGTATGATTCCGTGGAACTATGCTGTATTGGATTGCTTCGAGGCAACGTTTTTAATCTAGTGGGTTCGACGGCGGCACGTTACGGAAGTATAAATGTACTGAATTGGGCGAGCCGCAATGAAATCCGCGACGAACATGACTTTAGGCAGTACATGGCCGCAACATTTGGACGTGTTGAAGTTTTACGGTGGTTAAAGGATCAGGGGGAGTTGAACAGCACTTCAAGCATGTGTGAAGTGGCTGCATACCATGGACATTTGGATGCGGTGATTTGGCTGCGCGAAAATGACTACCCTTGGAACGCAACTACCTTCGATAACGCGAAAGAGAGTGGAAACGACGAGTTACTTGATTGGATTATCGACCACGGATGCCCCACTACGCACGAAGATAGTGACGATGATAACTACGACGACGATGATGACGATCTGTGCAGGCTACCATCTATGGGTTAATAAATTCGACGATTTTATTATTTTTTTATGCCTTCCTGAGTGCTGTGAATTTGCGAACTCGCCGCGAGCATCATGGTGGGTTAGATCCCAAGGATGTCCGCGGGACGCATATACATGTTTTCAGGCCGCAGGAAAATGGTAGTCGCGGTTGGGGTTCTTTGAAAAATAATGTCTCGGACTACCCCGACATGTTCGAGACCATCTCGTGGGATTGTGTCGCAAAAAATAAGAATTTGTACTCAGCACCATTCGCGACGATGCTCTATCACGTAGTCGATTTCTTCTTCACTCCCGAACTGGATAACGTGTACAGCCCACCTTTTGAAGAGCCGAAATCCCAAGGGGATAAATTCGCTTGGCTCCCCAATACTATCTACGCAAAACACGGAGTTTCTAGATGCCAGCTGGCGAGCGGTATCGGCGTGCTTCCCCGAATAATAATACGCGTGCACGTCGTCACGGTCCTGTAGATACTTGATTTTGGATAGTTCGTCGGTAGTCCCATCCCACGTATACCCGTAATCCACGAGATATCCCAGTACCGAGGGAGACTCGGCGATAATTCCCCGCATTCCTTCTGCGGTTTCACGAGGCCACCGAGAGTGGAGGAAGTCATAAATGTCCTTGGGGGAGTTTGCGATAATCTTAAAGTCCGCGGGAGGAGAATCGACGTACCTTAGTAGATTCTTCGATCGCCCGCCCGAATGAGCGATAAGACCCCATAGTTCAAACTGTGGGACCGCCATATGCTTCACTAGTTCTTTATAAACGTCCAAGGGAAACTGAGCGTCTCTGACGATGTTCAACATTTGTGGAAGTCCAAACCGGCAGTCGACACAAAGGTATTGGATAAGCTCAGGCACTCCGCGAACGTCGTGGATTTTTAGGCTAAGATATGTACCGTACGTCACGACGTCCGCCACGTTAATCATTGGAAGAAGTCTGTCGAAATCCTCGAGCCCCAAACAGCTCACAGATAGTGAGATCGATTTAATCCCCGAGTAGTGTCTGCGCCTGAGATCTACCCACGGTATGAATCCTTCGAAAACACAACCCTTTGGGGTTCCGTCGATTATGATCTCCGCGAGTTCCCTCGAAAGACCCTCCCACATGCGCTCGCAGTTGAAGTTATCCCAAACAATGTGGTGATAATCACTAATGATTACGGTCATTAACAGAGGGTCAATGTCGGCCAAAGACATATCCGCAATTTGTTCGCACAGGTAATCCTCTGGCGTGTTTTCACGGAACCACTCAAAGAGCTCAAGACTGCGACAAATTTCGTTAGACCAGTATCCTCGCGTCACATCCTGCGGGTCGGCGTACTCTTCCATGAGTCTTCGTGAACCCGAACGAACGGCTATACTTTGAAGGTCTTCGCGAGATGGCAAGTTAGTCGGGTCGAGGGCTATCTGAATAAGGGTCCACATATCTCCGCGGGGATCCAAGTAAGGCGCGAGAATGTTCTTTGTCTCTGGGAATTCGAAGAATTGGCGGGCCATGATGTTGTATGTGTGCTCGGCGGCCATTCATTTTTATACTTTTACCACGGCGAACAAACGCAAACCAACGCGTTTCCTTTCTCGAAAAATTCACCAAGAAATCATCAGCTATCAAGCAAACCCTTTAATGTTTCCAGAACACATCTTCGATTATTCTCTTTTTTGTAGAGCGTGTTGACTCGCGGGTTGAAGCATACCCACCGAAATAGCGAAGTCGCACACGTACCCGGGATAGTTCAGGACATCGTCAGGGCGTAACATCCACGGGTAGCCGGCGTCGCGTAGATACTACAATATGTCCCTCCCCCGCGACATAGTCGCACGTTCTCTAGTCCCGCGGTCAGTCGTTCGGCAAGCCCATTTTTAGGACTTCGAGGTAGTCGTGATTTACCGTGTTTTCGATTTTTTAGGCGATAAATAACAGACGTGCGGAAACTCGGTAATTACTTCACTGGTCGGCCGCCAAATTCCATTTTACCGCGACATTTAACCGAAAGAGTATCTGACACCACAATATATACGTCGTGATGTTCGAGTTTCTGATAGTCGCGATCATTCTGGGAGTCTATTTGTTTTTTGGGGTCGTCACATCGACGCCTGGTAAGGGAGGGAAAGCGGAAAAACATAAAAAGCTAACGCTCGTCGCGGAAGCGACGTCCCACATGTCAAATAAATATCTATCTTGGATGCCTGGCTTTCAGGTGGTGCCTGCAACCTCGAAGACCGCGGACTGGGTGTTTGGCCTGGGAATATCGTCGAGGCGTACCGACGGAATCGTCTCTCGGTTGAAGTCGCGGATGAACAGCGAGGAAATTTCCGATAAGGTCAAATTCCACGAACATGCCGCCGTGATCGCACCTCATCTTATTGCGAAAACCGCAGAACTAACCCGCGATGAGTCCGGCCAAGTGGTGCCGGTGGTCGGTCAAACCCTTCCTCCTGGACCGTGGATGCTGCGGGCTAACTGGGGTTGGAAAGGGAAAGCCTCCGGCGTCGCGGCAACTCGCGGGGGACTCGAAGATTGGTATGACAAATTGTCCGCCCGACCCGAAGATATAGTGACGAGATCAACAGCGCCCCCAAGAGTAATAGCCTCCGAGTACATTCGCGACCCGTTAACTTATCTCGGACTAAAATTCCACGCTCGAGTACACGTTCTTGTGATAGTTGAACAACACCAAAGATACGCGGTCATGCCTAACACTATAGACTTAATCTTTGCAGGAAAGCCATTCGTAGATGGCGATTGGGATGACGCGGACGTCCACGATACTCACGAGGCCAGGAACCCGATGACGAAACAAATAGACGAACTACCTGAGGGGGAAATCCTGCGAAAAAACACGACCGTGGCCCTCGGAGAACTTTTCGGAAAGGATCGCGGATGTGAAAATATGATGCAGTTCTTTCAACAATATCCAGAGGCCGAAACAACATGCGAATTATTTGGCGTCGACATCATGTATAGGTCCAATTTGTCCGTGGTCATATTGGAGGTGAACTCGCGACCTAGCGTAGGAGGTGAGTCTTTAAATAATGTCCGCGATGAGCTCATTACCGCCGTTATTCAGACCGCCGGGGTGGACGCGTTCGGGAAATCTCCTTTTTCCCGGCAAATTCTCAACAAGCATGCGCCCTTTACAGTATTGAATTTCGAAAACCGAATGCGATAAAAGTCCTCACGTGGATTCGCTCTCAACGAGGTATTTTGTTTTGTGCGCCGTTATAGCAAATAAAACAGAGCCACGCGTAATAGTATCAGCAAATAATGTCCGCACAACCTAATTCACTCGAGCTAACACCTGCGACCTTTCAACCTCCAGTTAACCACTACCCGAAGATGGCTCCCACTATTTCCAGGGACCACGCAAGAAAATTGGATAGAGTCATTAGCTCGCTTCTTTACAATGGGGCTCCAAGTAGCGCCGAAAAACTCAGTTGTTTTGTGAAACCGTCGGCATATCGCGGTCTTTTACGTCAACACTATACTATACTACCAGTATTTCAGCATATTATGGCCAATTACCCTCAAATTATTACTGACGATGACATAGCCTGGTTGCTCAAGCCAAAACACAGGGATTTTTTAAAAATATACATATCCAGGGTCGCTCGCTCATGGACCGTCCAAGAGATCAAGAGCATTATAGACTCGTTGGGCTATGAAGAGGCCGCGCCATTCGTGGAGTTCAGCGTCGAACTCATTGAATACCTATTTAAAATCGAGCATCCATTGATGGCCTGCGAAATTCTTTCTGATCTCAAATCGCCGGAAGCCACAAGAACACTTATGAGATTCGCGGGAGAACTAGCATTTGCTTACTTTGACAGACTGGCGCAAGAATGCTTCAGTGATTTCGAACTATACTGGGATGCGGTAAAACTCTGCGATCCTAATATCCCAGAGACTATCGCGGAACTATATTCTCGAGGAACTCCCGGATTTGCGCCTTTCGAACACTATCTGTCATCGCGTATGTGATCGTGACATCCGGTACGCTCGCTTATTTTTTGTTATACGAGTCGGCGCCAATATGTATGACTGTCCCGCGATGTCGTACTATCACGAATTCTCTAGAGCTAATCAACGTTTGATTGGTTTCCCGGCCATGTATACGCCAAAGTGCGAATGTCGTTGCGACGCCCAGTATCATAGCGGGGCGTGTCGCGAGTGCGAACTAATAGACAATTTACCAACGGGGTTTATTTGCCTCGTGAACTCTGCGGGTAGCGTGGAACGTATACTTCCTGAGGATTACTTTAGTGAATCCCCTGAACAAGTGCTAGAAATTGCGCAAAATACAGCGTTCGGCTCTTTAGATAATACTACGGTGTCGTTCGATCACTTTAGAACGAGTAAAAGAATACCCACGGAGTGTTTTGACCGCCCGAGTATAATATTCCTCCGTGGGGATGTACTCAGGCTAAGAGCCGAATTCAGCGGAATAGATGTCGACTTTTGACCATAAAAAAAGAAAAACGATAACCACATCCCGTGGCGATAATTTAAGTGTGGCTGCTCGTTTTATTTTTTGCAATAAGGGGAACCCACACCTCAAAAGATAAACATATTATACTCAGTGAGAGCACATCCCATAGATCAATGTCTGCAGTAATTAACGGTATCTTTCGAATTCCGGTGTTGCTCACCAACGTACAAGTGTTGGCGGCCATAGGAGAATTAATAAGAAGAGCATTCAGGTTTGCGGTGCTTAAGGCGTACGGGATTAAACCCAGCGCCGAGGACGATGAGAACTACGAGTTGGTGCCGGGGTATACGGTGTTAAATGGCGCGTACAAGAATGTCGTGGAGTTATTGTTTCCCCATAAGAAACGAGCAACCGCGGAGTTAATAAAATACACGTTAATCGGATGGCTAATGTCCCATCTGTTATGGGAGGTAATTCGGTTAGATGCGCTCTTCGGACTTCCACCCACTATTTACAACACTGCGGGTAGGTACATTGGACCCCTGGTTTTGGATTCCAACTGGAGAAGCCCTCTGTGCTTGACGCGAGAATAAACGGTCGTGGGCCCACTTTGTTTTTTTTTGCAGAAACACCACACAAAAAACAGAGGTCTATCCTTGAATAAAATGAAATGATAGAACGACCAGACCACAGTACGTGGCGAACAACAATATTTCACGGTAAAAGGGATCCAACAGAAGTGTTGGCTTGTATATGTATCGTATAAAGCCAGGAAGTGCGCGAGCGATACGGCATATCACACTCCAAAGGCTAGCAATGGCTGGATCATGTCTTGATGACACTAAAGCAAAAGCACCTCCGACCGCAAGCGACAACCCACCACATATCGTAAATCTATTCCGACGCCGCCAAACTCTATCGATTAAAGGTTCGTTACGCCGAGGCCGATAACCGATCGCGAGCTCAATCATACCTGGTGCAAGCATTAAACTCATGATTTTATGCGTTAGGGTCCATAGAATCATTTTTTATCCAGCGTCGCCGAGCTACCTCTGAGCCACGGATGATTCCACTTGAATATAAAAATGAATTATTATCATCCAACGGTAACCAGATGTCAAAGACGTCCGCGCCCATGATCCAGAGCGTCATCGACATCGTTAAATCCTGGTGTGAAGAACACAACATCCCACCAGACCACGGGTATATCCACTATATGGAAGTATTAAACCATTCCTTAAACGCCATGGCTGTAGACGAGTCGCTACCCGCCGACACTCGCACGGATATCGCGCTGGCTGCTTTCCTACATGACGTGGATGACCGTAAGTTATTAAAAGAGGCCCCTCCGTTGCTCTCTGACGGAATGCCCTACCCTAACGCCCGAGCAATGCTAGCACAGGCAGGACTTAGCGACCACATAGAGAATGTGGTAGAGATGATCTCGCTTGTGTCCGCGTCAGTTAACGGAAACACAAGCACTCGACTCCCACATTTAGCTATCCCGCGAGACTGTGACCGGTTAACAGCCATAGGTCATGTCGGCATAGAGAGATGCGAAGCGTACAGTCTTCGCGTTAAACAGCCGTTTCTCACGGCCACCACACCCTTACCACTCACTCACAACGAACTAACAGACGTAATGGCTGGCAGGTCCCTGGAAGAATACGTGGCTAGCGGAGGTAAATCCGCTAGCATGCTAGATCACTTCTACGACAAGTTATTACATATGGGAGTTCACTCACAAAACCGATACATTCTCGCGGAGAACCAGTCGCGAATGAACTACATGCGCGATTGGTTATTAAGCACCAACGCGACGATCACCACCATGAAGAAATTCCACATGTTGTGATCACAATCTTTTTCTTTTTTTGACCACCGTTGTCCGAGCTCATAAGTAGTCCGTCCATAAAAATGAAGTCTCGACCACCATCAATAACAAACCATGGATTATACTTCTGCGCGAACCGGCGGGTTATTTGCCACACTCCCACAAGAAATCATCCTCAAGGAGATCACGTCCAAGTTAACCATCCCAGAGATGTACTCTCTGAGGGTCGCCGTGAATCTTCACATCCCGAGAGAATCCTTCCCGGCCCTTTTTGTCCGGTGGACTTTCCTTCCACGGGTAAGATTTAATGGTATCGAGGGTCACGTTGTGTCGGCGTACAACATAGAGCGGTGCATATCCGCGGGCATCTGTAACTCAAACTCATTCACTAATTGGGCTCTGACATGTAAAAACATCACCTGCGATCTTAATGTTGGGATAATGGTCTACAATAGATGGTGCAGTGCAAGCGTTCCGTTGTTCGAGGAAGAAAAGAGACTGTCTCGAGCCGTCACGGCTCTTATGGCTACCATGGCCTTAATGTGCAACACACCGTGTTGGTTAGCGCAGTTACCGATTGATAAAGATGACTATATTCTGGCAGCCGCGATACTGTGTCTGGGTACGTCGCCATCCATTAATCACATCCAAGTATTAAAGGAGTCGGCCGCTTGTGACGAGGCCTTCGTCCTTGACGACGTCCTAATAGCGACCTACGCCGAACAACTACCAGGCAAGGACCATTTAGTGTCGGACTATTTAGCAGAGCTATGGGCCTCGCGCCTTCCAGAAGACCCGAAAGTCTACAAGATCTTGTCCTCGGATAGAATTAATGGGCACGTACTACGAGATCTAGCAGACATGCCGAGTGTCGCCGACGTCGTACTGGATACATGCTACATGTGCCAAAAATGTAGCCCTCGAGGAATGCTTGATTTCGGAGAGGGCGTGTACATCAAATTTCTAAAACATCGTAATTCTGCACATCCTCACCATACCGTATATAGTCTTACGGCTATACCTAGCGAGTTCAAAAACGCTGTCCTTGAAAATGCAAAACAACTGACTACGGCTTACGACCCAATTCATCTCATGTTCGCCCTGAAGAACATTATCCACGAGGATATAGGGGCATGGAGAGTTATCCGCGACAATATTGACGAACGCACATTTACCGAGAGACTTTTCAATTACCGGAACTGCGAGCAACTCACTCGCTTCGTACGACATCTAATCAATCCGAACGGCGTGACTCTCTCGAAGATCATGCACGGCATAATGAACCGAGAAGAAAAATACCTTTTCGTGGCGGTCAACTACGGAGAACGCGGAGTTCATATTCTTCGTAACCCAAAAAACGCTCGCCGCCTTAACGCAGCCCTCGCGCTAAGCAAGGTAAACCCTCGCACACGCGGAATGATCACAGAGGCAACGAAAGCGTGATACTTTTCTCTTTTTTTGTTGTTGTGGGACCGCGGGATGCTCGCAAATCCCCGAGCCAGAGACTCGTGATTTTCTGTAATTGGTCGCGTGGACCGAACGATGATATTTTGTCCCGCGGTTAACTAGTCGGGCATATATACGATAATACTCCGATGGTTGTCATTATCGCCGTTTTTATCATATGTCTGGTTGTGCTAGTAGGTGTGCTGGCGTCTGTATGGGATGGTTCGCCGATTTGTTTGAAAATAGGAGGCAGTCCCGACGCCACTAAAAAACCGTGGAGCGGAACGGTATCTATATGCTGCCCTTCAGCGTATGCCCCTGTAGATGTGTTGCGGAGAATTCTTGGGTGGCGTACTGTACCGTACGACAACCCAACACATTTAGTTTGGTGGACTCAGCCAACCAACGATTGGATACAGGAGAGAGCATACACGAAACAACAAGGACTCCAGCGAACATGTTTGAAGAACCAGCTTGACGATGTGTCATTAAATATGATCGCGGATAAGAGTCTCGTCTTTAAGACCATGCTAAGCGCGGACCCCAACTACGCAAAATACATACCACGTAGTTGGCTCATTGATGACTTCCCTCAAAACGAGGAGAGCGTCCCATGGCCGGTTATTGTAAAAAACCCGCTGGCCAGTGGCCAAGTAGGTGTCTGGGTTGCGGACAATCTCGGGGAGTTTAAGAAGATCATCGCCGAAAAACCATTTATGCGAGACAACCCGCGAGTCACCATAAACCAATATGTGAGCTCACCGTTGTTATGGTATGAGCGTTCTAGCCCGGCAACTTCCCCCGAACCGGAGGATGCCGGCCAAGGAAAGAAGTTCCATATTCGGGTTTACATCATAATTATGGTCCGCGGCGGCGTCGTTCAAGCGTGGGTCCCAGATTATGCGGAAGTACTGACGGCGAAACTACCATACATCGAATCTGATTACAGTAACTCGGACGTTCACATCACGGGCGGGTCTAGGACGGCTCGAGAATATTGGTGGCAACGGGACGCTGTTTGGCATCTAAGGAAAACCCCAGAAGAAATAGACCGAGTTTGGAAGTCAGCGGTCGAATGTATGCTTGCTATGGCTCATTCCGCGGCGCCGTACTTAGAATCATACTCTGAGTCTCCGGCGGGATATCAGTATCTTGGTGCTGATATTCTACCGGACACTTCACTAAACTGTTGGTTCTTGGAGGTTAATCGTAGACCAGGGTGGGTCGTATCAAATCACGATAAACGAAGTGTAGCCGCCGCAACCGTACACTGTAAGTTTCAAGTCGAAAACTTAATTCGTCCGTTCTTTGGGTTGGATTTCGCGCGTCGCCCTCCAGATGGCGCTTACCCAGGCAAAACCACGGGACCCCTTACTCCTTACACCGCCGAGCTGGTTGCAGGAGCTGGTGCTAGAGAGACACCTACGGGTTGGGAGTATCGAGGCGATGTCAAAGTAGCCAAAATTTTGCAACATATGGCCATTGAATCCCGTAAACTACCGCCACCCGCGAACAACCCAATAAATTACGCCAAACGACAACCGCCGACATCTCCTCCGGTAGGTCTAACGTGGGAGGATGTAAGTCTACCCAGAAAACCCGCGCGGGGTGGTTTAACGTGCGTTTTTCATGGCGTAGACGGTCCTCACGCTAGAACAACGCTATCGTGGATTAAGGGCAGCCTGGGAATGCAAGAATTCTCACGAGGTGACGAACCGTCGCTGTTTTACGTCGAACCGAAAAAATTAAGCGAACACGCGGCCGCTCTTAACCACGACCGCGCCACATTAAAATCAGCGCTAGCTCGCACCGCTGGTTTCCGCGACAAACTATTCGAGGCACTTCGAGAGTCCGGTGGAGGAAAACACATTCTTGGTTCGACCCACAGAATCGAATACCCTCTCACGGCGAATGGCCGCAAGATACACCTTCGAGCATATACCGCCGCGTATATCACGGGTGGTATCGCCCGCGCGTATTACGCGAGTGACGTACATAAAATCATAACTGCAAAATCCCCGTACGTGGCTGGCGATTGGGGTGACCTCGAAGTCCATAACCCCAACATAGAAACCTCGTTAGAATGGCCGTGGGACACCGACTGTTCGCCGTTGGAGGCATGTAGTATCCAGGATTCGATCGATGACGCGATGGGCGCGTTCGGCAGGGCGGCGTGCGCGAACCTAATAAAGTGCCCTGGTTGTGTCGGGGGTTTCCACGTTTTCAGCGTGGACATTGTAGTGGACGTTAAAGGGCTACGAGATGGTAGCGTGACCCCGCCCGAGGAAAGAACAAACGCAATTATCCTCGAGGTAAATGACGCCCCTACCTTGGATGGCGACGAACAACTATATTGGAGATATTTGACGTGGTTAGAGCAGTCAGTTATTGGTCAGCATTTTGGCACGGTATATGCTCGCGCCCCAATAGCATGTAGCGTCGTATCTGATCCTCAAGGAGATTCGCGGTTAGTGCCGTTTCATGATCTTCTCCGCGGGCCGAGTTTCGTAAACATCGCGCCGTCTGGGCTAAACGGACATCTCATGGGGACTTATGAGCTACGCATGGGTGACGACATAGTCGGTTACATCGTTCCAAAGACAAGTAAATACGTATTCCAACCGACGCAATGGGAATCCTGGTCTTCGAACGAGGAAAGGACCAATGACACCCGAGTGCGGGAGTGCGGAATGACCATATTAAATATAGCGCTTTCAACGACAAGCGGCCGTAACCTCGACAAGCTGAACTGAGAACTCGGCGCTCACTTACAAAAATGAAGTCTCGACCACCACCAATAACAAACCATGGATTATACTTCTGCGCGAACCGGCGGGTTATTTGCTACACTCCCACAAGAGATCATCCTCAAGGAGATCACGTCCAAGTTAACTATCCCAGAAATGTACTCGTTAAGGCTCGCCGTGAATCTTCCCATCCCAAGAGAATCCCTCCCGGCCCTCTTTGTCCGGTGGACTTTCCTCCCACGGGTAAGATTTAATGGTATCGAGGGACACGTTGTGTCGGCGTACAACATAGATTGGTGTCTGACGTCGGGTATTTGCTCGCGAAACTCGTTTACAAGATGGTGTCAGCACTGCAAGGACATCTCTCATAATTTGAGCGGCGGCATACAATCCTATAACAAAGTGACGCCTGGCTCAAATGTCCCCTTGTTCGAGGAGCGACCGCGGATAACATGTATGGTCACGGCCATGATGGCCGGGATTGCCGTCTGTTGCGGTACCCGACATACGCTGTCCGAGTTACATACCCCAGATCACAAAGGCATATCAAACGCGGCACTTATGCGCTTGGGTGTGCTCCCAAGTTTCAAAGACATCCGCGTTTTGGAAAAGCTATCTTTGTCCGACCGAACGTTCGTCCTTGATGACGCGCTCGTCGCAGAGTATGCGGCGTCGATTCTTAACCACCCCTATGTAGTTGCATCATATTTGTCGAGATTATGGAGCCGGCGTCTTCCCGACGACCCAAAAGTTTACGAAATAATATCCTCTGACACGATTCAGGGACACGTACTGAGAAACAAAATGGAAATACGCCGAGTCCTCCCGGTTTTGTTGGAGACATGTTACTTGTGTAACAAGTGTAAGTTCTTGGACATCCTCAGGTTCGGAGCGGACATATACGCCGAGTATCTGAGACACCGCGCCGACAAACATCCTAATGACAAATTGAGCTCCTACACACAGATACCCATTGAATACAAGGATATGGTCACGGAGAGGATGGACTTGTTGTTTCAAGTATACGATCCGATGGCCCTTACGGTTGCGCTAACCACTATTACTGGCAGGGATCTAAGCATATGGCGAGCCTTTCGCGACGCCATACCTGAGCAAGTGTTCGTCGAAGAGCTGTATAGCCAAGCGCAAACTACGGCGTTGTCGGACCATACTAAGCATCTAATCAATCCGAACGGCGCGACCCTCTCGAAAATCATGCGTGGTATCGAGCGGCGGGATTTTGGGTATCTCTATGTAGTTGCAAACTACGGACAGCGTGGGACCCAGATTTTACAAGATCCCAGAAACGCCCGTAAGTTGAAGGGCTTCCCGCAAAACCGCAACGCGCCCACCATAATGTGAGAGCCGTCATTTCTTCTTTTTTACCCCGTTGTAAAGAACCGTAAAAACTGAATCGCTCGACCCCCAATATATCAAACCAATGTATTCCCTCCCCAAAGAGATCCACCGAGAGATCATCGCACGGCTCGAACCGGAAACCCAACAGATAACCCGGCTAGTTAGTCGTTATTTCGCGGGACTCGTTCAGCCCCGGGACGTTAATCTCCTAGATTTTGGTGCCAAACACGGTGTCCTGGAGTATTGTGAGGTTGGACTGTTCCGCGGGAACCCGAGAGAACAAGTTTGCGCGATAGCTACACAACATGGCCATCTCGAAGTTCTCCAGTGGGTGAGATACCAAGGATGTCCCTGGAATGAGGATGTGTACATTTACGCGGCGATCACTGGTAATCTGGAAATTCTGAAGTGGGCAATATTCAATAGTTGTCCAGGCGATGGACGGATATGCGTGTATGCGGCGGCTGGCGGTCGCCTCGAAGTTCTTCAGTGGGCGAGAGAACGCGGGTACCCTTGGGACGAGCTGATTTGCTCATGGGCTGCGCGATATGGCCATCTCGAAGTCCTGAAGTGGGCGCGATCACAAGATTGTCCCTGGGATGAGCATGTATGTGGTTACGCGGCGACGACCGGTAATCTGGAAATTCTGAAGTGGGCGATAGCCAATAACTGTCCATGCGACGGACTGATATGTAGGTACGCAGCGGCTGGCGGTTGCCTCGAAGTCCTCCGGTGGGCGAGAGAGCGTGGATATCCTTGGGACGAGCTAATCTGTGCTTGGGCTGCGGAAAATGGTCACCTCAAAGTCCTAAAATGGGCCAGGTCTCAAGGATGTCCATGGGATGAACGGACATGCTTTTGGGCTGCGGGGAACGGTCGCCTCGAAGTCCTAAAATGGGCGCGCGGGGTTTTGGATTTTCCCACTTCGGAGAGAAACGAAAACACGGTATGTCCTTGGGACGCACAAGTCTGTGCACATGCCGCAAAAAACAACCATCTCGAAACCCTCCAGTGGGCAAGAGCTCAAGGATGTCCGTGGGATGAATGGACGTTTACATACGCCGCTGAGGGCGGTCACCTAGAAGTTCTCCGGTGGGTCGCCGAAAACGGATATCCCTGGGACTTCCGGGACATGTATACTTCTAACCTCCCACAACACGTCCAAGACTACATCAATGAACTCCGCGGATGATTTGCGGGTTTTTCTTTTTTATCCTGTTGCAAAGAACCGTAAAAAACTAAATCCGTCCAACTCCAATACATCAAACCAATGTATTCCCTCCCCAAAGAGATTCACCGAGAGATCGTGTCTTGGCTCGAGCCTGAAACCCAACAGATAACCCGACTCGTCGACCGTTACTTCGCGGGACTCATTCAGCCCCAAGACACCAATCTTCTAGATTTCGGAGCCAAGCACGGTCTCCTGGAGTATTGTAAAATTGGACTATCCAGATATGGATTAAGTTGGACAGCATGTGAAATCGCGGCGCAGAACGGCCACCTCGAAGTCCTAAAGTGGGTGAAAAAACGTGGCTGCCCGTGGGATAAATGGACGTGCGCGATTGCCGCGGAAAACGATCATCTCGAAGTACTAAAGTGGTTGAGAGAACGTGGTTGTCCCTGGAACAAATGGACATGTATAATGGCTGCGCAAAACGGTCACCTGGAAGTTCTACGGTGGGCGAGATTCCAAAGGTGCCCCTGGAATGAATTAACGTGCGCGCGAGCCGCGTTAAATGGTCACCTCGAAGTCCTGAAGTGGCTGAGAGGAGCTTTGGATTCCTCCACTTCGGTTCGAAGCCGAGAACTTACTTTGGAACGAAGCGAAAACGCGGTTTGCCCTTGGTGTACGCATACATGTGCTAACGCGGCGCAAAACGGACATCTAGATGTCCTAAAGTGGGCTCGCAACAACGGGTGTCCTTGGGATGAATTAACGTGTTCTTATGCCGCGCAAAATGGCCACCTTGAAGTTCTAAAGTGGGCTCGCAACAACGGGTGTCCTTGGGACGTATACACCTGTACGTGGGCCGCCAGGAACGGTCACCTCGAAGTCTTTAAATGGGCGAGAGGATCTACCTTAAAGAGAAACAAAAACACGGTGTGTCCCTGGAACAAATATACATATACGTGGGCTGTCAGGAATGGTCACCTCGAGGTTCTAAAGTGGGCGAGATGTGATTTAGATTTCCCTGCTTTGGACCAAAACGGGGAAATTACAACAGAGAGAAACGAAAACACGATATATCCGTGGGATAAATGGACGTGTGCGATTGCCGCGGAAAACGGCCATCTCGAAGTCCTTCAGTGGGCGAGATCCCAAGGATGTCCTTGGAATGAATCAACATGCTCACGAGCAGCAGGGTATGGTCACCTCGATGTCCTCGTATGGGCTCGCGACAATGGGTGTCCTTGGGATGGATTGACGTGTGCGTGGGCCGCGGAATACGGTCACCTCAAAGTCCTCCAGTGGGCGAGATCCCAAGGATGTCCCTGGAATGAATCAACATGCTCACGAGCGGCGGCGCACGGTCACCTCAATATCCTCGTATGGGCGATCGAAAACGGCTGTCCTTGGAATCATCAACTTGTCGACGCGTCACGTTTTCCAGAGCATATCCGCGAGTATCTAACGTTTCTTCGCGGATAGGGGATTTCTTCTTTTTTGATAACTTGTTGAGGCGGCACCCTAAGGAGCTTACCAAGGCGGACTCTCGCAAAGACGAGGATGATTAAAATTGAATTTTGGCGGTCCATTAGTACACTGCCATGGAATACCTCCCGCGTGAAATACGATTGGAGATTATAACATGGCTTACCCCCGAGGATCAAATAGTGTATAGGGCTACAGACAAATACACTTCCCTACTAATCCAACCCAAAGGCATTAAAAACTTATGCGCGGAGGCCGCGGCGCGTGGGTATTTCGATATACTCAAATGGGCCAGAGGCGTCACTTTCATAGATACTCCCCCGTTCGAGGTTATCAAAAACCCAATTACTGTTTACTACTGGGATGAAGACGTATGCGCTAACGCTGCAAAGCATGGACATCTCGAAATCCTCGAATGGGCGAGACTTCGTGGATGTCCTTGGGATAGACGAGTGGGCGAATATGCTGCAAAGCGAGGGCACCTTAAAATTCTCAAATGGGCATATCGCAACTACTACCACTGCTATGAGAGCTACCGGATATGTGCTCTTGCTGCAGGAGGTGGTCACCTTAAAGTCCTTGAATGGGCAAAACGAAACGGTCATTGGGATTCATGGACGTGCGCGTATGCCGCGAAGCATGGACGCCTCGAAATCCTCAAATGGGCGCGCGAAAATAGATGTCAGTGGGATGCATGGACATGCGCGTGGGCCGCAAAACACGGACACATCGAAACCCTCAAATGGGCAAGACTGAACGGCTGTCCTTGGGACATAGACACGTGCGCGGGTGCTGCAAAAAAAGGGCAACTCGAAACCCTCAAATGGGCTCACGAAAATGGATGCCTGTGGGACGACGATGTGTGCGCTATTGCAGCTGAAAAAGGACATTTCGAAATTCTTAAATGGTTACGTGATAACGGATGCCCTTGGAGCGTTCTCACGTGTGACCGCACTGCAAAAAAGGGACAACTCGAAATTTTCAAATGGGCAAGACTGAATGGATGTGATTGGAACTCTTACACGTGCGCTCTTGCCGCGAAAAAGGGACAGTTCGAAATCCTTAAATGGGCCCACGAAAACGGTTGTCCTTGGGATGAATGGACGTGCGAGTGTGCCGCGAAAAAGGGTCATTTTGAAATTTTCAAATGGTTACGTGATAATAACTGTCCTTGGGATGCACAAATATGCGCATACGCTGCGAAAAAGGGACATTTCGAAATCCTTAAATGGGCCCACGAAAACGGATGTCCTTGGGATGAATTAACATGTGCGTGGGCTGTGAAAAAGGGACGGTTCGAAATCCTCAAATGGTCACGTGGTAATGGATGTCCTTGGGACGCGACAGCATGTGCGCAGGCTGCGAAAGGCGGGCATTTCGAAATCCTCAAATGGTTACGTGATAATGGATGTCCTTGGGATGAGCAAACGTGTACATACGCTGCGAAAAAGGGACAGTTCGAAATCCTCAAATGGGCTCGCGAAAACGGCTGTCCTTGGGACGCAATAGAATGTGCGCGGGCCGCGAAAAAAACGGACAACATCGAGATCCTCAAGTGGGTTGTAATACGCGGCTGTCCTCAGAATGCAATAACGGGCAACATCTCGCGGTTTCCCTAAAACGTCCAAGAGTGCGTTGCAAACCACCGCGGATAACTCAACATTTCTTCTTTTTTATCACCCCATAAAAAGAACGGCCAACCCGTCAATATGCCAAAGCAAATGCATTCACTTTCTAGAGAGATCCACCGAGAGATCATCGTACGGCTCGAACCGGAAGTCCAGCAGATAGTCCGGCTTACCGACCGGTACTTTGCGGGGCTCATCCAACCTCAAGACGTCAATCTTCTAGATTTCGGAGCCAAGCACAATCTCCTGGAGTATTGCGAGATTGGATTATCTCGCGGTGATCCAAAAGGACAAATTTGTAGAATAGCGGCGCTCAACGGCCATCTCGAAATCCTTCGGTGGGCCAGATCCCAAGGATGTCCGTGGGATGAAATTACATGTACGTGGGCTGCGCAAAAAGGTCACCTCGAAGTCCTCAAATGGGCCAGATCCCAAGGGTGTCCGTGGAGCTCGTGGACTTGTACCTGGGCCGCGGAATACGGTCACCTCGAAACCCTTAAGTGGGCAAGAAAACATGGATGCCCCTGGGGTTCGGATACGTGTTCTCTCGCGGCGAATAGCGGTCACCTCGAAGTCCTCCAGTGGTTGAGGTCCCAAGGTTGTCCATGGAATGAGGATGTATGTGTCTGGGCCGCAAGAAATGGTCATCTTGAAGTCGTGAAATGGGCTAACGATAATGGTTGCATCTGGAATTATTGGCGCGATGATATTACCACATACACGATACGAGTTCAAAAATACATAAAATTTCTCCGTTGTCAAGATGATTCTAACTGATTCTTTTCGGATTATCCTCGACAAAAATGAATGGCTAAACCCTCAACATATCAAACCAATGTATTCACTTCCCAAAGAGATTCACCGAGAGATTTTATCCTGGCTCGGACCAGAAGTCCAGCAGATAGTCCGGCTCACCGACCGGTACTTTGCAGGACTCGTTCAACCCCGGGACGTCAATCTTTTAGATTTTGGGGCCAAGCATGGTCTCCTGGAGTATTGTGAAATTGGGTTATCTCGCGGCGACTCAGAAAACCAAATTTGCAAAAAAGCGGCAAAGTACGGGCACTTAGAAATCCTCCAATGGGCGAGATCCCAAGGCTGTCCGTGGGATTTCTATACGTGCACTTATGCGGCGCGAAGCGGTCACCTTGAAGTCCTGAAGTGGGCGAGATTACATGGATGCCCGTGGAGTTTGTGGACTTGTGCTTGTGCTGCACAAAACAACCACCTCGAAACCCTCAAGTGGTTGAGGTCCCAAGGATGCCCCTGGAATGAAAGTACGTGCACGTGGGCCGCGGAATACGGTCACCTCAAAACCCTTAAGTGGGCAAGAAAACATGGATGCCCCTGGGGTTCGGATACATGTTCTTTCGCGGCGACTAATGGTCACCTCGAAGTCCTCAAGTGGGCGAGAGAACATGGATGTTCGTGGGATGAAAGTACGTGCTCGTGGGCTGCGGAAAGCGGTCACCTCGAGCTCCTCAAATGGGCTCATGAAAATGAATGTCCTTGGGACGAACGGACATGCTATTTCGCGGCGGGGCGCGGTCACCTCGAAGTCCTCGTATGGGCAAGAAAACATGGATGCCCATGGGACGAAAGTATATGTACACGGGCCGCGGAAAACGGTCACCTTAATATCCTGAAATGGGCGATTGAAAATGGCTATCCTTGGGACTTCCGGGCCGCCGACATTTCGGGTTTCCCACAACATATCCAAAAATATATTGTTGAGCTTCGCGAATGAGTAAACTCTTTCTTTTTTCGACACCCACCCCAAGAGGTAAAAAAGGATAATCGTTCACATGCAAGCGATCAAGTATTGCTTGAAAGGTGAAAACTCGGAATCTTTCACGATTGACATGGTAGCGGGTACGCCGCGGTGGAACAACCCTGCAATTACATACGGGGTACCGTGGCCGCAATACCTCACGGCTTCCACGTACAGCCGCGAGTCATTGAAACACTCAGGTGTTAACGCGTCAAAATATATGTGTGCGCACGCCTCCATACATTTCATAAGTGTCTTTACGGCTGTCGATGGACTAAACCTCGAAAGGATCTTACAAGCAAGTTCGGGCCTGCCACACTTTTTGAACAAATCAACAACAGCGTCAAGGTTATTTTCCGCGAGACACGCCGCCCTTTCACATCCTAACCTATCCGCGAGTAACGCTAATTCTTCGGCCGTCCATTTACGGTCAGGGAAAGCGGAAACGTACACTTTCGCGTAGTCCGCGTTAACGTTGCCAAGTATTCGAGGCGCATCGGCGTCGGTAATAATCTCGGGATAGTATTCCAAGACGTACTTAAGGCAAGGCAACTCGCGTGTTCCAACACGAAGGAATTGGCGGTACGTGATTGGGAGTATATGATGTTTGATTCTTTCCGCGACATGGGGTAATCCGGCGTTAATTAGCGCCAACACAGCGTTCGCGGGTTTTCCGTCGGATAACCCCGCAAAGAAACTAAATAACTTCCAAGTCTCTGGGATCTCGGGGAATTCCGCGGCGAACGCGGCGAGGGTCATGCCCGGGTATGGGTTAGTCGGAGGCTGAAAGTCTGCGCTTTTCAACAAAATTACCGTAGACATGATTGTACGTGTTTGTTATCACAGATACGCGTTTTATTGGTTGTAGCGACATAAAAACGAATAACTACGGGACGTAATAAACATGTCGTCCACAACACAAGAGATTATCGCTATTATCAAGGAGAGGTTCGGAGTCAAGGTAATACCAACGCCAACATCAAAACCAGCACCACAAAAAAGAAAGTAAACATTAACGCAGAGCCCGGCAGTATTCCTGGATGTGAGCGGGTAACTCTGACACATTTTTTGGATTCCACGGACAGCCATTCTCTATGGCCCAAACGAGGACTTCGAGGTGACCACGTCTGGCAGACAGTATACACGTCCACTCATCCCATTTACAACCATTGGATCGGGCCCACTTCAGGATTTCGAGGTGACCATTTTCGGCAGCGTTCGAACATGTCGACCTGTTCCACGCACAACCGTTTTCTCTAGCCCACTTGAGGATTTCGAGGTGGCCATTTTCAGCAGCTACCGCACATGTCCGCTTGTCCCATTCGCAACCGTTTTCTCTGGCCCACTTGAGGATCTCAAGGTGACCATTCTCAGCAGCGTTCGAACATGTCTGCGTATCCCATTCGCAACCGTTTTCTACGGCCCACCGGAGAATTTCGAGGTGGCCGTAACTAGCGGCTACTGCACATGTCCACGCGCCATACTTGCAACCGTTTTCTACGGCCCACTTGAGGATTTCCAGATGTCCACCACTTGCAGCCCCCGCACATACATTCACAAACAAATCACTACTCGGGTCGCAGAAACTCTTAATCCACTTCAAGACATCGAGGTGACCATTTTTAGCGGCAGCGCAACCAACATACTGCTTGTCATTCTTTCTAATAAGCCCTAACTCGCACAACTCCACGAGGCCGTGAGTAGCGCCGTACATCAGTAAGTTCGCCCGACGCCGCGGGATACATCCCGCAAAGTAACGACAGGTCATCCTCAACACCTGTGCTGGGGTATCACCCAATCGTTGAATGATTTCGCCTGCGATTTCTCGTGGTAAAGTATCCATTGTTACGAGTACTTGATACAAATTCATTTTTTGTGAGGTGAAAAAGAGATAACCACAAAGAAATATCTTCCAGGTCCCCGGGATCTCCACGGCGAGGGTCATGTCCGGATCATGTCCGGATCATGTCCGGGTATGTGTTGGCCGGAAGGCTGAAAGACAGTTCTCTCAAGCGAACTCGCGGTAGAAAGTGCGTCAGAGTATGTTGGAAATAGGAAAGCTGGTTCTCGTTTTTAGGCGTGTCTTTTAAAAATATGTACTCGTGGCGGTACACCCTATGTCGCGTAAACTACCTAGAGATTATCAAATACAGGCATTGGATGCGTTCAAAAAGCATTATTGGTTAGATATGAACCGCCGAGGGATTTTAAACATGTTCTGTGGCTTAGGCAAATCAATGGCGTTGTATCTTATGATGAATTGCTCCTACCGTCATGGATCGCGGGTTATAATCTACTGTACCCCGCGGATAGAACTAATAGTACAAATAACCGAAAACTTCCTAGAGTATCACTCTCCGGCCGATTTTAAGATGCAGTTGCGAATTTCCGCGAGCGGTACTTTTACACTACGTGACGGTGTTAAAATGTTCGACTCTAGAGAACGGTTTGACGAAAACACCCTCACCGTTATAGTTACGACATATTGTACGTTCGCGGGTACGAAAAACACACCTAGTGGTAAATCGCATGGCTTGGCCACCTACTTGGCCCGTTCATCTCCGGTACATGCGTTTATATTTGACGAATCGCACAACATAGGTAAGCCGGGGGATAGAACTGGAAAATGTATTCAGACCCTGAAAAAATACGCGGGATCTCACGTAGTATTCGCAACCGCGACGCCAACGACTTACGTAAAAACTGGCCAGCGAGTCGCGGACATAGACAGTCTGGACATGACGAACGAACATATCTACGGTAAAATATTTTACCACCTTCCATACTCGGTGGCTAGAAACATTCTCGACGTGTCGGGCAATAAAGTTCTCTCGAATTACCGCGTGTTGTTCATGGACGTCGAGCATCAGGAGGTCCTGAATAAAATTCAGGCTTCTAAAATGATCGGCGGCACGGACAAAGCGCACATAAACGAGGAGACGATCATCGCCAAGTGGTTTCTCGAAAACGCGCTAGTTCTCCCGCTGAAGAAAACTATTATTTACGCGTCTACTAAAAAACACGCCGAAAAATACTCTGAGGTTTTTAAAACGCTATGCGGTCAAATAAATGGTCTCGCTGTGGATGAACGGTTCAAACAGACGTTCGCGGAACTCAAAATCACCGTATATCATTCGGAAATAAATCTTCAGCTCCGAGAGACAATCAAGAGGAACTTTACGACAGATACCGTGGGAAAACACGTTATAATATCTGTTCAGGCGTTGAACGAAGGAGTTGATTTACCTAGCTGTGATTCTGTGCTTTTCACGTACGATAAAAAATGTTCTATATCTACCACCGTTCAAAATATTGGCAGGACGTTGCGGCCAGACCCACAAAATCCAGATAAAATCGCCCACATATTTTTGCCTACGACCATCGCGGAGTACGAGGATCATGGTAACTCGAAGTATTTTGAGCGAGCTCGCAAGGTGTTGACGGACCTCAATAGTTCAGCCGAGCCGTTTTACTCGGGTTATGAAAACGTGCGCGTGCCGAAGCGTTCAAAAAAAGAGATCGTGGGCTCCCACGAAACGACATATCCCGAGGGTGTAGCCGTTGTCGTCGACAGTCTGAACATAGGCACTGCGATGTGGGATCCCGTGACCGGGATTATAGAAAAACATTATGGGGTTTTCGCGACAAAATCTATAACCGAGACAACCCCCGCACAAATGCGGGCGATAGCCTTGTTACTACTTGGAGACTCGCCAATTACTACGGCCGTGAAATCCCGCGAGGTGTTGAATTACGTCGGCGATTGTCACTATAAGTGCAGATGCCCATGTCTCGAGTTTACGTCGTGGGATAGCATCGTATACGGTTACGACGTCCCGACGTTTGAAATGTCTCGCAGCGTGATACTCCCATACCGTAATGAATTTATAAAAAAATATCTGTGTGAGGTTGCCGATGTTCAAGGGTATCAACTACGCGAAGGATGTGCCTCGGAAGTCATGGACGTGTTTGAAGAGATAGGTTACCAACGACACGATTTAGACGCGGCTGAAACCCGACCATCATCACCAGCGGCGTTGTTCAAAGAATACGTCGTCGCGGCAATGTTGCGGGATGTTGTAAATAGCAGAAATGCACATGTTTGTTCGGTACCTCCGATATGGACATGGCCGCGCGTATATGCTGCGGAAAAGGACTCCGGCGTAGACGTCTTGGGTGTCTGCACTTTTGATACGGTACCGACCGCCCGTGGGACTCCTTCGGGGGTGAAGACGATAAATAACTGTACTTTCCTCGGCGCAAAATCAGATAGGTTCACGCCCAGCAAATGGGTATCTTTTAAACTACACGAAAACACAAACGCGGAAATCGTTAAATGTCTAACTAGCATCACCGGTACCACAATGTCCAACACGCCCATCGCGTCAATATATAGCGTTGATCGCGGCGCTACACCTAATTTAGTATGTACTGGACGTATCGAGTACGCCACTACAGAGGGACAGCGAGTATTCCTTACTCTTCATGGAAAGATTACGTACGATGAATCCATTATTACCGCTCGGAACATAAATAGCCCCGAGTCTAAAAAACTGCTCGATGTTTTGAAGAAATTAAGGGAGGAGATCATCTCGAAGGCATCATGACGACATGGAACAGTTATGGTTATTGCCAAAAACTCAAATCGGAGGATTGTGACCGCGAGAGTTTTTTTTTCTCGTCACGCGCGTTCGTAAAAAATGAATCGCTCGACCCCCTAACATATTAAATGCATTCCCTTCCGCGAGAGATTTATCGAGAGATTTTATTCTGGCTTGAACCGGAGGAACGACAAGTAACCCGACTCACCAACCGTTACTTCGCGTGACGGTGATCTTTGGAGTTATGCTTGTCGCGGATATATGCTCGTAAACTAAAATGCACTTAATACCCTCGGGGGTGTGATCCTCGAGGAAATCCCTTGAGGGGGTGTATTTAGGGATTGTGCGGGAGGACTAGTGAATTAAGTTGTTTGCAAAATATATATCGCCTTATCGCCTTTTTGAGCCCAAAAAAGAGAGAATCTCCGACTACCCGCGTGACTGCAACTCGAGCAAATACTCCGCAATGTGTTGAGGGTACCTCGCGGGGTTTGCCGTGGAAACGTCCCAAGGACATCCATGTTGTAGGGCCCACCTGACAACGTGTAGGTGTCCGCGAGTTGCGGCGAATTTACATGTCCAGTCGTTCCAGGGGCATCCTTGGGATCTCACCCATTCTAACATTTCGATATCCCCGGACTGCGCCGCACAGGCACACGTTATTGCGTTCCAAGGACAACCTGATTCGCGTAACCACCGTAAGAGTTCAAAATGCCCACCTTTTGCCGCTTCCGAACATGTACGTACATCCCAAGGACAACCTAATTCGCGCGCCCATCCTATAATATCCCAGCGGCCACGCGATGCTGCTTCCGAACAAACACGCCCATTCCAGGGACAACCGTTGGCCTTCGCCCATTTGAGGACTTTGAAGTAACCGTGTTTTGCCGCCATCGTCGTCGTCGAATCGTCCCAAGGACAACCGTTGGCCCTCGCCCACTGGAGGGTTTCGAGGTGACCGCGCTTCGCAGCCCAAGCGCACGTAACCTCGTTCCAAGAACATCCTCGGGCTCTCAACCACTCGAGGATACGTATATGTCCGTGTTTCGCGGCGGTGGCGCACGCTCTTGAGTCGGGTGTGCCACCCCGCAACAACCCAATCTCGCAAAACTCCACGACCCCGCGGGTAATTCCAAACTTTAGCATATTCATAGATTTACGTCGGATAACCCCGATGAAGTATTTTGAGACGAGACGTTGTACCTGTAGTTCTTCAGGGGATAACCACGACAAAATCTTGCAAATAGTCTCACTGGGTAGCGTATTCATGTTTGATTGTTTTTTGGACTCGTTTAATCATTTTTTAACTCACAATGTCTTTATGGCCAGATCACGTCCTTGACAAAAGCGCCGACACCATCATATATGTATTCTCTCCCTGTGGAAATTCACATCGAAATCCTCGATTGGCTTGCTCCCGAAATTAGGCAAATGCAACGACTCGTTAATAAGTATTTTGCCAGGCTTATTAAACCTGACAACACCCGCCTTCTGAATTTTGGGGCTGAACACAATCTCCTAGAATACTGCGAAGTTGGATTGCTACGGGGTGATCCAAAATCACGTGTTTGTAGTATATCTGCGGGATGTGGTAACCTCAAAATACTCCAATATGCTCGCTCCCAAGGATGTCCGTGGGGGCTAACGGCCGCCTATACCGCAGCAAGTGGACACTTACATATTATCCGGTGGGCTCGCGGGTCCTCAGATAATCCCGTAGTATGCCCGTGGGACAAATACACGTGTGCTAACGCCGCCGGGTATGGACACCTCGAACTTCTTAAATGGCTGCACCTTACAGGATGTCCCTGGGATTCGAAGACGTGTATACGCGCCGCAGAAGGTGATCATCTCGAAGTCCTCCAGTGGGCCATGGAAAACGACTGTCCGTGGGACTTTCAGGACGCCAATATTTCTGAGTGTCCACGACGTATCCAGGACTACTTGACGTCTCTTCGCGGATGAGTGGACTCCCTTCTTTTTCGTTCACTTGCGACCCACAAAAAAATGAATGGCCGAATCCCCAATATATCAAACTAATGTACTCGCTCCCCAAAGAGATTCATCGAGAGATCTTATCCTGGCTCGAGCCGGAGGAACAGCAGGTAACCCGACTGACCGATCGCTACTTCGCGGGGCTAATCCAACCTCAAAAGGTTAATCTCCTAATTTTCGGGGCCACACACGGTCTCCTGGAGTATTGTGAAATTGGACTGTCTCGCGGTAACTCGAAACAATACGTTTGTAATCGGGCTGCGCGACATGGCCGCCTCGAAGTCCTGAAGTGGGCTAGATCCCAAGAATGTACGTGGGATGAATGGACGTGTGCTTGGGCTGCGGAAGGTGGTCACCTCGAAGTTTTAAAATGGGTCAGAACCAACGGTTGCCCTTGGAATGAAGAGACATGTTCTTGGGCTGCGGAGAACGGTCACCTCGAAGTCCTAAAATGGGCGAAAGCCAATGGTTGTCGATGGGGCGAAGAGACGTGTACATATGCTGCGGAAAACGGTCACCTCGAAGTCCTCCAATACGCAATCAAAAACGGCTGCCCCTGGGACTTTCGGTATGTCGACATTTCGGAGTGCCCGCAACATATCCAGGATTACTTGGTAGTTCTTCACGAATGAAAACCAACGAGTCCTCTCTTTTTTGTATTTGCGGTTTCGGCCAACCCGTCACCAACCAAAAAAATGAATGGCCGAGCCACCAATATATCAAACTAATGTACTCACTCCCCAAAGAGATTCATCGAGAGATCTTATCCTGGCTCGAACCGGAGGAACAACAGATAACCCGACTAACTGACCGTTACTTCGCGGGGCTAATCCAACCTCAAAAGGTTAATCTGCTAGTTTTCGGGGCCATGCGCGGTCTCCTGGAGTGTTGTGAGATTGGACTGTCCCGCGGTAACTCGAAACAACAAATTTGTGAAATCGCGGCGAAAAACGGTCACCTCGAAGTCCTGAAATGGGCCAGGTCCCAAGGATGTCCGTGGGATAGATGGACGTGCATTTGGGCTGCGCAAAACGGCCACCTCGAAGTCCTACAGTGGGCGCGCTCCCAAGGATGTCCTTGGAATAGATGGACGTGCACTTGGGCTGCGCAAAACGGCCACCTCGAAGTCCTCCAATGGGCGAGATCCCACGGATGTCCGTGGGATGAAGATACGTGTATGCGGGCTGCGGAAGATGGTCACTTAGAAGTCCTAAAATGGGCTCGCTCCCAAGGCTGCCCGTGGGATGAAAATACGTGTATGCGGGCTGCGCTAAACGGTCATCTCGAAGTCCTCCAATGGGCAAGATCCCAAGGATGTCCGTGGGATTCGGATACATGTTCTTATGCCGCGGAAAACGGTCATCTCGAGGTCGTTCAATGGGCCAGAACCAATGGATGTTCGTGGGATGAAAATACGTGTACTTTCGCGGCGCAAAACGGTCATCTCGAGGTCCTCCAATGGGCGAGATCCCACGGATGTCCGTGGGATGAAGATACGTGTACTTTCGCGGCGCAAAACGATCATCTCGAAGTCCTCCAATGGGCGATCGAAAATGGTCGTCCCTGGAACTTCCGAACGGCCAACATTTCTGGATTCCCAGCTCACATTCAAAAATATGTGATGCAACTTCGCGGATGATTTCCGGTCTTTCTTTTTTTGCAAAAAAGAAGGATTGCTGGCTCAAAAGGTCACCTCGATCCCATTAAGCTCGGCGTACATCCTAAGAACATCCCCACGGTAGGATGTACATTTCAAACGGCCGAAACACTTCACGGCCAACATCCCGTGAATGCCGTCGCAGTCGGGAGACCTGACGGGGTTGTGCGGCTCGCCGAAGTATTTGGAAACCACGGTAAACATATCCAGGTCACCGGTTAGGGCCCTTTCCGCGATCCTGAGAACACTGTCAGGGTAGTCGTCAAAATAACCCTTGGGAAGTATGCGTTCCACTAACCTCGTCGGACCCAGGAGGCAGATGAATCCCTCGGGAAGCTTATCCAACAGTTCGCACTTGCGGCAATCCGAACTGTGGGGATAAGTACCGTAGTAACACCCACACGCGTTCATATACATAGCCGGGAAACCAATCAGCCGCTCGTTAGCTCTGGAGAAGTCATCATCGTAAGACATCGTTGATCAGCACGGTTGTTTATTTAACGACCGTGCTCGTATAAAACATAATATGTTGCTCGTCAATGTATTTGAGACCTATGACTATCTGGACATTTTGGGCGTAATTCTAAAGAAAATACCCTCTTGTTTCCGCGGATGTCTCGCGGGCACGAGTAAACGCGTCCGACGAAATTTGATACTGGCTTGGAAGAGCACGGGTATGACGTCAAGGGCATTTACGACTCGTGTCACATATAAGTTTTGCTCCGAGAGTAATATCCCTCGTCATAAATTTATCTCTCCCAACTGGAGAGAACTGTATTTGAGCGGACCAGGACGCTGGTTTGGGCATAAGCCCACTCGTGAAGATTGGTATCTCGGCATGGCGAAATTAGGTATACTTGTCTCGCGTGCGAGTGTAAAAGATTCGGAGATGTATGTAAAACACGCCGCGGCAATATCCGGGTCATCATTTCATGACCGCGAAGGATTTCCATATGATGTGGCTCTCACACGAGCCAAAAAGTTCGAGCGTAGAAATGACGAACGCGCCCAGGAGTTCTACCGCGTCATAGAACTGGCGTTAAGTAGAGGATTAAGAGACTCGGGGATCTCTCGCGCGGACAGGTAAATATGTTTGCGGAATTAGTTGCCTTACCATCTCAAAAAATTGAATTATCAAACACCAAACACAACAAACCAATGTACTCACTTCCCAAAGAAATTCACCGAGAGATCGTCGGTTGGCTCGAGCCAGAGGTCCAACAGATAACCCGACTGACCGACCGGTACTTCGCGGGACTCATCCAACCCCAAAGGGTCAATCTTTTGAAGTTCGGGGCCGAGCGAGGTCTCCTGGAGTATTGTGAGATTGGGTTAGCCCGCGGAAACCCAGCATGGAGTGCGTATGACACCGCGGCGAAACACGGTCATATCGAGATCCTAAAGTGGGCAAGATCCCAAGGATGTCCGTGGAGTAACTGGGTATGTGCTGGAGCTGCGGAAGGCGGTCATCTCGAAGTCCTCCAGTGGGCAAGATCCCAAGGATGTCCGTGGAGTAGCTGGGTATGTGCTGGAGCTGCGGGAGGCGGTCATCTCGAAGTCCTACAGTGGGCGAGATCCCAAGGATGTCCATGGGATTCGAATACATGTTCTTGGGCTGCGCTAAGCGGTCGCCTCGAAGTCCTGAAATGGGCGAGATCTCAAGGATGTCCGTGGGATTCGGGTACATGTGATTGGGCGGCGCGAAACGGTCATCTCGAAGTCCTCCAGTGGGCTCACTCTCAAGGATGTCCGTGGGATTCGGATATATGCGCTCTAGCTGCACAAAATGGTCACATCAAAGTCCTCCAGTGGACTATCGAAAACGGCTGTCCTTGGAACCACCGAATGGTGGACCTCCCAAGTCTCCCAAAACATATCCGCGAGTACTTAACAGTTCTCCGCGGGTAAATGACTATCTTCTTTTTTATCTTTCTTAATACACAACCCAAAAAAATGAATAGCCGAACCGCCAATATATCAAACCAATGTACTCGCTCCCCAAGGAAATTCACCGAGAGATCGTTAGCTGGCTTGAGCCGGAGGAGCAACAGATGACCCGACTAACCAATCGTTATTTTGCGGGACTCATACAACCTCAAAATGTCGACCTTTTGAAGTTTGGGGCCGAGCGAGGCCTACTGGAGTATTGCGAAATTGGGTTTTCGCGCGGGAACTCGAAAAAACGAATTTATGAAATTGCGGCGGGGAGCGGTCGCCTCGAAGTCCTGAAATGGGCAAGATCCCAAGGATGTCTGTGGAATATGTGGGCATGCGTCTTTGCCGCAGGCAACGGTCACCTCGAAGTCCTCCAGTGGTTGAGGTCACAAGGATGTCCGTGGGATTCACGAGTATGTTCTTTCGCAGCAAGGTACGGTCACCTCGAAGTCCTCCGGTGGGCGATCGAAAACGGTTGCCCGTGGGACTTCCGGGACGCCAACATGGACATTTCCGTGTGTCCGCAACATATCCAGGACTACTTGATAGCCCTTCGCGGATGAGCGAATCTTTTCTTTTTACTACTTACAACGCATAAAACTGAACAACCGATTCACCAACATATCAAACCGATGTACTCGCTTTCGTGAGAGATCCACCACGAAATTATATTTTGGCTCGAGCTGAGAGAGTCCCTCCAGAAGTCGTACAGTTTTGCGATCGATATATTAGTAGGGTATACCCGCCCATTCGTTGATGCTGTTTTTTACCTGGGTATTGGAATATTTTCCGAGTTAATACCGTGACCCCGCAAACAGATATATCATGCGCACACGTACGCCGAACTTGAGAAGACGCTTGCCGGTTAACGGCCCAAGGAAGCGCGCGGTCAAGAATAACAACACTCGGCAACCGATTATCGCGCAGGCGGAAGTACTGAGCGGCGGCGATCACCGTGCGCGTAATTTCTTGGATGGCGATAGTGTCAATTATATAATACCTATTCTCGTATGGGTCGGCCTATTCATGCTTATCGATCGATGACCCTAGGCGATGCTTGCTCCGCGGATGATTCTTGGTCTTTCTTTTTTTTTGCAAAAAAGAAGGATTGCTGGCTCAAAAGGTCACCTCGATCCCGTTAAGCTCGGCGTATATCCTAAGAACATCTCCGCGGAGAAGAGTAACGTTCGAACGGTCAAAACACTCCACGGGCACTTGTTCACGATTACTAAAGTATGATGCCACCATGGTGGAACTATCCAGTTCGCCTTCCACTGCATTTTTTGCGATTTCAAGAACACCCTCGCTGTAATCGTGGAAATATTGCTCGGGAAGTATGTGCTCTACCATCCCCGCCGAATCCACGAGACAAATAGACCCTGTGGGGAGATTATCTATTATCTCGCACACGCGGCAGGCCAAGCTGTGAAAACAAGCGTCACAGCGACAACTGCATTTAGGCGTGTACATAGCCGGGAAACCAATCAGCCGCTCATTAGCCCTGGAGAAGTCATCGTCGTAAGACATTACCATATATATACCAGTCGGTGAGTCCGTTTATATGAATCACGGACACAAAAAAGATAATCGAGCCCGCGGGTTCGCTCACATGCACGCCAACAAGTAATGTTTGAAGGCCGCAAATTCTGGGTTTCTCATCAGCGAGCTCGTCACCGGGGTTCCACGAGCGAACAGCGCCACGATTGTGTCGGGGATGCCCGGGGCACAGTGAGTCACTGCATCCAAGTATAGGTTGGTATCGCTGAAACACCCAGGAGACAGCTTGTCGAAGTAGATGCGCGCATCCTCGCCCTCAGCGTTCATGAGTGTCCTAGTGGCTTCCGGGGAGTCGAGCTCCGAAAGGATTTCGCAGGCCAACAGCGGGCGACCGCCCTTTCCGAACAGATAGTCGACTAGTTCGATATTGCCCTTCGCGAGGTGGGACGCCGCGGTATAACCTAAATTGTCGATGACATACACTATTTCTTTGGCGGTCCACTCGCGCGAAACCCCAGAAACATATACCCGCAGACAACACTGATACAGTGGTTTGAGCAACCACTCCAGGTCATCGTCACCGAGTATACCCGGATAGTGCGCGACGATGTGCTTAAAAACGGATAGTTTGCGGCGCCGTTCGTACAAAAGGTCGCGGTAAACCGAAGGTTCCACGAACCGGCTAATCTTTTCGGCACATTCCGGCAGTCCGCTACCGAGTAACGTATCGATAGCGTCCGCGGGTTTACCGTTTGGGGCCCCAGAAAAGAATTGAAGTACTTTCCAAGTCTCTGGGATCTCGGGGAATTCCGCAGCGAATTCGGCAAGGGTCATACTCGGGTATGGGTTGACTGGCGCTTTGAAAGAAGTCGTTGATGCAGACATTCGCGTGTACACTTACTCAGTTACGCGTTTTATTGGATATTGCGGTCCAAAAGGGAGATTAACCGCGGATTTGCAGTGCCGCCGCATATTCTTGGATGTGTTGTGGGAATTCAAAAATATCAGCGTTCCGATAATTCCAGCGACATCCGTTAGTTATTGCCCATTTCAGGATTTCGAGGTGACCGCGAGATGCAGCCTGAGAACATGTTTTCGAATCCCACGGACATCCTTGGGATCTAGCCCACTGGAGGACTTCGAGGCGACCACCTGCCGCAGCTTGAGAACAGGTATCTTCGTTCCAAGGACATCCCTGGGATCTTGCCCACTTGAGGATTTCGAGATGACCGCCGAATGCGGCTCGAGCGCACGTCCATTCGTCCCAGGGACATCCATTATCGCGTGCCCAATGAAGAACTTCGAGGTGTCCGTGTCTTGCCGCTATTTCGCATGTCCATTCATTCCACGAGCATCTATTATTGCGGGCCCACTGAAGAACTTCGAGGTGTCCGTGTTTTGCCGCGGTTTCACATACACGCCATTTCGAGTTCCCACGGGATAATCCAATTTCACAATACTCCAGGAGACCTCGTTTAGCCCCGAACTTCAAAAGATTGATATCTTGGGGCTGAATAAGTCCTGCGAAGTACCGGTTGGTTAGTCGGGTTATTTGTTGGGTTTCTGGTTCGAGCCAGGATAAGATCTCTCGGTGAATTTCTCGGGGAAGGGAATACATTGCTCCGATATGTGGTTATCGAGCGATTTAGTTTTTATGGGGGTCAAAAAAAGAAGTCGCGACACAAGCATCGAAGTTAACCAGCTCACATGCATGCCAACAAGTAGTGCTTGAAAGGAGCAAATTCTGGGTTTCTCATCAGCGAACTCGTCACCGGGGTCCCACGAGAATACAGTCCCGCGATGGTCTCTGGGACGCTGGGAGCACAGTGATTGACTGCATCCAAGTACAGCGTGGAGTCGCTAAAGCACCCCGGAGCTATCTCTTTGAAGTAATCGTGAGCCACCGCTCCTTTAGTTTCCATAAGCGTGGATACACCTACCGGCAATCCGAGTCTAGAAAGAATCTTGCAAGCAAGCGACGGGTTGTCACCTACCCCAAACAAGTAGTCGACCAGTTCGGGTTTAAACTCCACGAGAGGCGCAGCCTCTTCGTAACCCAGAGCGCGGATGATGTCCGCTGTTTCTTCGACTGTCCGTTCACGCGTGACCCCGGACACGTACGCCTTTAAGAAATCCTTCTTTTTTGGCTTAAGCAACCAAGAGATGTCCTCATCGGTGATAATCTCGGGATGGTTCGCAACGATGTGTTTAAACACGGGTAGCTTGTCCATGTGCCCACGCAAAAGCCCAACATATACGCTGGGTTCCACGAAACGACTGATCCTTTCGGCGCATTGTGGTATTTTATTATAGAGGAACGCATTGATGGCGTCCGCGGTTTTACCGTTTGGGACCCCAGAAAAGAACTGAAAAACTTTCCAGGTTTCTCCGACCTCGGGAAACTCCGCGAAGAATTCGGCGAGGGTCATATCCGGGTATGGGTTGACTGGCATTTCGGGGGACTTTGTTGGCGTAGACATTTACTTAGCGCGTGTACACCTACCAGAAAACACGTTTTATTGGATATTGTGGCCTAAAAAGGGAAACCACCCGCGGAGTTTAACATTCTTCCCAACCACATATATAATACCCACGGGTTATGCCACTCAAATTAACACGACCGAAACCAACCCACACGGGTATTTTCCGTGACATGTCCGGGAAATACCACCACTCTCTGAAGTTAGTAGCTCTGGCTGCGGAAAATGGCCGCCTCAACGAGGTGCGACGATTGCACTCCCGCGGATTTCCATAGGATGAAGACGCGTGCACGCATGCTGCGGGAGGTGGTCACTTGGATGTTTTGAAGTATCTGCGAACGAACGACTTCCCGTGGGGCGCCAATACGTGTGCTCACGCGGCTAGATATGGCCGATTGGATGTTTTGAAGTACCTTCGCGCGAACGACTGCCCGTGGGACAAGAGAGCGTGCGACTATGCCGCGGGAAAGGACCATTTGGACGTATTGGAGTATCTACGCGACGCCGCCCACCCGTGGAGGTTGCACCCCGACGATATCCTTAACTATCCTGGGCACGTGTGCGACTTTGCTATTTCGGTGGGGTCGCTCCGACCCGCCCGCAAGTAGAAACGTTCTACAAAAAAAAAAGAGAATGGCTGCTCATCCACGAAGCCTAATAACATAGTCCTGTACGTGTTGCGGGCACGCGGAAATGTCGGCGTTCCAATAATCCCAGGGACATCCTTGAAAATAAGCCCACTTCAGAACTTCAAGGTGACCGTTTTTCGCCGCGGCGGAACATGTTCTGTGATTCCACGGACACCCTTGAAATCTCGCCCACTGGAGGATTCCGAGGTGACCGTTTCCCGCCGCTTGTGCGCATGTCCATTTATCCCATGTACACCCTTGGGAACGAGCCCATTTCAGGACTTCGAGGTGATTGTTTTCCGCTGCAATTTCACATACGTCCCGTTTCAAGTTGTTCCTGAACAGGCCAACCTTACAATACTCCAGGATACCTCGCTCGGCCCCGAACTCCAGAAGATTAACGTCTCGGGGTTGGATGAGTCCCGCAAAGTAGCGGTCGGTCAGTCGGGTTACTTGTTGTTCCTCTGGTTCGAGCCAGCCGATAATCTCTCGGTGGATTTCTTTGGGAAGCGTGTACATTGGTTTGATATGTTGGGGTGTTTGGTTGTTTATTTTTTGTGAGCTGTCGTAGTAAAAAGAAAAGATTCCGCTCATCCACGGAGAGCCGTCAAGTAGTCCTGGATGTTTTGTGGGAATCGTGACATGTTCACCGCTTGGTAATTCCAGGGACAACCGTTTTCGATCGCCCACTTCAGGACTTCTAAGTGACCATCTTCCGCAGCCCAAGCACATGTCCGCGAACCCCATGGACAACCATGTTCTCTCGCCCATTGGAGGACTTCAATGTGTCCATTTCCCGCGGCGTATGTGCATACCCATGAGTTCCAAAAACATCCATTGGAATGAGCCCACTGAAGGACTTCGAGGTGGCCATTGTTAGCGGCATATGTACATACATTCGAACTCCATGGACAATCTTGAGATCTCGCCCATCGGAGGACTTCGAGGTGACCGTTTTGCGCGGCATATGCACACGTCCACGAGTCCCAAGGACAGTTGTTTGCGCGAGCCCACTGGATGACTTCGAGATGCCCTCCTCTCGCAGCTTCCGCACACGTTCTCTCGTTCCAGGGAAAGCCGTTGTCTCTGGACCATTTTAGGACTTCGAGGTGACCATTTTTTGCTATAGTCTCACATATAATCGTTTTTGAGTTACCGCGGGATAGCCCAATCTCACAATACTCCAGGAGACCACGCATGGCCCCGAACTTTAGGAGATTGACATTTTGGGGCTGGATGAGCCCCGCGAAGTAGCGGTCGGTCAGTCGGGTTATCTGTTGTTCCTCTGGCTCGAGCCAAGACAAGATCTCTTGGTGAATTTCCTTGGGGAGCGTGTACATTGGTTTGATATATTGAGGGCCGAGCGATTCATTTTTACGGGCTATATGTCGAGGAAAGTAAAAAATAACACCTCATTTGCGGAGAGTTGTTATGTACCCCTGGACGTTTTGTGGGTATAGCGCAATGACCACCGATTGGTGATGCCAAGGACAACCGTTTTCAACCGCCCATTGGAGGACTTCGAGGTGACCGTTTTTCGCAGCTTGGAAACACACGTCCGAATCCCAAGGGCATCCTTGGGATCTTGCCCACTTTAGGACTTCGAGGTGACCCTCCAATGCTGCCCAAAAACACGTCCACGCATTCCACGAACAACCATTGGAACGAGCCCACTGAAGGACCTCGAGGTGTCCTTTTCGAGCAGTCTGAGCACATGTATTCGAATCCCAAAGACATCCTTGGGATCTAGCCCACTGAAGGACTTCGAGCTGACCATGTATTGCCGCGGTTTCACATATATTCCATTTTGAGTTCCCGCGGGATAACCCAATCTCACAATACTCCAGGAGACCTCGCCTGGCCCCGAACCTCAGGAGATTGACATCCCGGGGTTGGATGAGCCCCGCAAAGTACCGATTGGTCAGTCGGGTTACCTGCTGTTCCTCTGGCTCGAGCCAAGACAGGATCTCTCGGTGAATTTCTCGTGGAAGTGAATACATTGGTTTGATATATTGGTGGTTCGGCTATTCAGTTTTGTGGACTGCGTATTGAGGAAGATAAAAAAGAAAGATCGTCGGCTCACCCGCGGAGAACCGTTAAGTATTCGCGGATATGCTGCGGGAAACTTGAAAGGTTCGCCATTCGGTGGTTCCAAGGACATCCATTGTCGAGAGCCCATTGGAGGACTTCGAGGTGACCGTTCACCGCAGCCCAATCACACGTATCTTTGTTCCACGGACATCCTTGGGATCTCGCCCATTTCAGGACTTCGAGGTGACCGTTTACCGCCGCGAAAGTACACGTGTATTCGTCCCACAGGCATCCTTGGGATCTTGCCCATTTCAGAACTTCGAGGTGACCATTTTCCGCAGCCCAAGAACAAGTATATTCATTCCACGGACATCCTTGGGATCTTGCCCATTTCAGGACTTCGAGGTGACCGCTTTCCGCAGCCCAAGAACATGTACATTCATCCCAAGGACATCCTTGGGATCTCGCCCATTTCAGGACTTCGAGATGACCGTATTTTGCAGCCAAAACACATGTCCGCGAATCCCACGGGCATCCTTGTGAATGAGCCCACTGGAGAACTTCGAGATGACCGTTTCTCACAGCCCAAGGACATGTATCTTTGTCCCAATGACAACCATTGGAGCGAGCATACTTCAGAACTTCGAGGTGACCGTTTAGCGCAGCCGTTTCACAAATTCGTTTTTTCGAGTTCCCGCGGGATAGCCCAATCTCACAATACTCCAGGAGACCTCGCTCGGCCCCGAACCTTAGGAGATTGACATCCCGGGGTTGGATGAGTCCCGCGAAGTAGCGGTCGGTCAGTCGGGTTACCTGTTGTTCCTCCGGTTCGAGCCAAGATAGGATCTCTCGGTGAATTTCCTTGGGGAGCGAATACATTGGTTTGATATATTGAGGGCCGAGCGATTCATTTTTGCGACACGGGCCCATAAAAAATGAATACCCGTCGAGGATATCCATAACTTCATGGCCCGTCAATTCTTCGAATTCCCAGAAACAAAGAACATCCTCGCGCCTTACTTGGACCCCCGTGGAGACATGTGGAGATTTATCCAGGCAGCCCTCGACCCAACCCAAATGCCGTCTCACAGTGACCTCCAGGGCTTAGCCATTTGTTCGGGGTATCGAAGACTGGTGGAAAAGTACGTCGATCCGCAAGTCGCAATGCTCGGATGTTGGCCCGATGAAATTTGTAAAAGCCTCGAGGTTTTTGAGTGGTTCCGTGAAAACACTCCCGCGGAGTACATGTACGAACAGATTTCTGGCATGTCCCTAAGTGAAATCGACCCGTTGTTAATGGTCGTGCTGATCAAGGACTACTTGCCGGAAATGGTGAAAGGCAACTTTTGCTCGTACATGTGGGAAGATCTCCCTCGGGAACTCGCAGAGATCATAATCGACGGAACCCCAGAGGACTGTCTGCTCCCAGGATTTATCCCGTGGGAAGATTTGAGGCGCAAACATTACGTGGGTATTAATTCGAGCACATCGGCTATGAAGTGTTTGGGTCTCGAGGATTTCGACAGACTTTTGCCGTTACTCGATGCTGCGGAGGTGCGACGAGCCCCTAGTTACTCTCTCAACGTAAAGATCCACGATGTCCGAGGTATGCCCGAGCTCGTTAAATACCTTTGTGTTGATTGTCGGCTCGGGCGTTCCACGATGCTAGATATCGTTAAAAGCGCACAATTTCCTGCGGACGTGCACAGGGAACTGGTAAAGTACATGGAGATTTCACAGTCCGAGCTATGGAGTATTATCGCTCGCGTTGGATCGCAGCGAGACGATTTGTTGGATCGCGCCGATTCTCCGCCCGCGGACTTTAAGATTATCGCAAATCACCGTAAGGACATTTACGACTTCCTTCACTCTCGGTGGCCTCGCGAAACCGTGAAAGGGATGCGCGGGCTCATTACCGAGTCGCGTTCGATACTGGGCTATCTCGTGGATTACGGGTATGTGTGGGATGGGATCACCAGCGAACTATCTAGAATTCAGTATCTACCGAAATACAACGACGTATTCGCCTACTATTATTCAGGGGGGCATGCCGAAGCCGCGCGCCTGCTAGCATCCAGGAATACCGTGTTTTGCGAGAATTATCATACCACGAAACCCAGCGAGTTTACTCTTTTGGGATTTCGGCTCTTCAAAAAGTGGGTAGCACAGGTGATTCGTTACGGCGACGAAAAGGAAATCGACTACGTAATAGAACGCCGTAGCGAATGGTGCTGAGTGCAGATTCTTGTTTTTTCCCGCGGCGTAAAAAAGAAAGATAGTCGCTCATTCACGGAGAACCGTCAAGTATTCGCGGATATGCTGCGGGAAACTTGAAAGGTCCACCATTCGGTGGTTCCAAGGACAGCCGTTTTCGATAGCCCACTGAAGGACTTCGAGGTGACCGGTTTCAGCCGCGAAAGAACACGTATATTCATCCCACGGACATTCTTGGGATCTTGCCCACTTCAGGACTTCGAGATGACCGTTTAGTGTCGCAAGAGAACATGTCCATTCATCCCACGGACATCCTTGGAATCTTGCCCACTTCAGGACTTCAAGGTGACCTCCTTCCGCGGCGCGATAACATGCACACTCATTCCACGGACATCCTTGGGATCTCGCCCATTTCAGGACTTCGAGGTGACCGTTTTCCGCCGCGAAAGTACACGTATACTCATCCCAAGGACAGCCTTGGGATCTTGTCCACTTCAGAACTTCGAGGTGACCGTTTATTGCCGCTAAAGAACACGTATCTTCATCCCACGGACAACCATTGTCTCTCGCCCACTTTAGAACTTCGAAGTGACCGCCTTTTGCAGCCCGAGAACATGTCCGCAAATCCCACGGGCATCCTTGTGAATGAGCCCATTGGAGGACTTTGAGGTGACCGTTTTGTGCCGCAAGAGGACATGCCCATTCATCCCACGGACATCCTTGGGATCTTGCCCACTTCAGGACTTCGAGATGACCGTATTGTGCCGCAGTTTCACAAATTTGTTTTTTCGAGTTTCCGCGGGATATCCCAATATCGCAACACTCCAGTAGGCCTCGCTCAGCTCCGAACTTTAGTAGATTGACGTCTTGGGGTTGAATGAGTCCCGCAAAGTAGCGATCGGTTAGTCGGGTTATCTGTTGTTCCTCCGGCTCGAGCCAGGATACGATCTCTCGGTGAATCTCCCGCGGAAGTGAATACATTGGTTTGATATGTAAGTGAACAAGCTGTTCATTTTTATGGGTTGCGTATTGAGGAAGATAAAAAAGAAAGATAGTCGCTCATCCACGGAGAACCGTCAAGTATTCGCGGATATGCTGCGGGAAACTTGAAAGGTCCACGGATCAGAAGTCCCAAGGACAACTGTTTTCGATCGTGTATTTCAGCACTTCTAATTGGCCGTTTTTCGCGGCGTATATACATGTCCATTTATCCCAGGGACAACCGTTTTCAATCGCCCACCGGAGGACTCCGAGGTGACCATTTGCCGCAGCCCATGGGCATGTTGACTCATTCCAAGGGCCTCCATGTTTTCTCACCCACTGGAGGACTTCGAGATGACCGCCGTCCGCAGCCCAAGAACATATAAATTTATCCCATGGACATCTTTGGGATCTCAACCACTTCAGGACTTCGAGGTGACCGTTTTTCGCGGCGAGGGAATATGTATATTCATCCCACGGGCATCCTTGGGATCTTGCCCACTTCAAAACTTCGATACGACCGTGTTTTGCCGCGGTTTCGCATACACTCCGTTTTGAGTTACCGTGGGATAGCCCGATCTCACAACATCCTAGACGACCGTATTTGATCCCAAACTTTAGAAAGTCGACATCCCGGGGTAGGATCAGTCTCGCGAAGTATCGGTCGGTCAGTCGGGTTACTTGTTGCTCCTCCGGTTCGAGCCAGCCGATGATCTCTCGGTGGATTTCTCGAGGAAGTGAATACATTGGTTTGATGAATTGGAGTTCGACCATTCATTTTTTATTGGGCTGCGAGTGGCAAAAAAGAGGGATCCGCTTACCAGCGAAAGGATCTTACGTATTCTTGGATTCTCGGGGAGTAGAATGAAATTTCGTTATTGGTGGGATTCCAGGGACAGCCGTTAGAGTAAGCCCATTGAAGGACTTCTAGGTGATTGTATTGTGCAGCATACATACACGTGGTCGAACCCCACTCGCAACCATGTTCTCTCGCCCACTGGAGAACTTCGAGGTGACCGTTTCGCGCCGCAGCAGAACAAGTCCAGTAATTCCATGGACATATTGTGTCTTCGTTTCTCTCCGGGTTGATTCCCTCACCTTGATTCAAGGTAGGGGAATGCAAATATCCTCTCGCCCACTTCAGGACTTCAAGGTGACCATTCTCCGCCGCGTAAAAACATGTCGTCATATTCCATGGGCATCCGTGGGATCTCGCCCATACGAGGACTTCGAGGTGACCGTGTTTCGCAGCTCGAGAACATGTAGTTGGACCCCAAGGACAGTCTTGGGATCTTGCCCACACGAGGATATTGATATGGCCGTGTTTCGCTGCAATCGCACAAATTCGTTTTTTAGGGTTCCCGCGGGATAGTCCAATTTCACAATACTCCAGGAGGCCTCGCTTAGCCCCGAACTCCAGAAGATTAACGTCCTGGGGCTGGATCAGTCCAGCAAAATAACGGCTCACGAGTCGTGTTATCTGCTGTTCCTCTGGTTCTAGCCAAACCACGATCTCTTGGTGGATTTCTTTGGGAAGCGAGTACATATTTGATATCTTGGTGTGGTTGTTCATTTTTTATGGCCGTCGAGTGGTAAAAAAAGAAAGATCGTTGGCTCATCCACGGAGAGACGTCAAATAGTCCTGGATGTTTTGCGGATACTTAGAAATGTCGGCGCCTCGAAAGTCCCAAGGACATCCGTTTTCGATCGTCCACTCCAAAACTTCAAGATGGCCATCTCTCGCAGCATATTTGCACGTCCACGAGTTCCAAGGACAGCCATTGGCTCGAGCCCATTTCAGGACTTCTAAATGCCCGCGAGACGCAGCCTGAGAACACGTTTTTGAATCCCACGGACATCCTTGGGATTTCGCCCACTGGATGATTTCGAGATGACCGTAAGCCGCAGCCCAAGAACATACCCATTCATTCCACGGACATCCTTGGGATCTTACCCACTTCAAGACTTCGAGACTACCGTTCGATGCGGCCCAAGCGCATGTGAATTTATTCCACGGACACCCCCGGGAACCAGCCCACTTCAAGATCTCTATATGGTTGTATTTTGTAGATAATGCGCATGTCCATAAGTCCCAAGGACAACCGTTGGTGCGAGCCCATTTTAGGACTTCGAGATGACCATTCTCCGCGGCATGGGCGCACGTCTATGAGTCCCAGGGACAGTCATTGGCGCGAGCCCACTTTAGGACTTCCAAATGGTCGTTTCGCGCAGCAATTTTACAAACTCGCGTTTCCGGATTTTTCAAGGCAAGCCCCATCTCACAGTAACTTAGAAAGTTGTGTTCGGCCCCAAATTCTAGAAGATTGACGTCCTGGGGCTGGATGAGTTCCGCGAAGTACTTGTCGGTGAGTCGGGTTACTTGTTGCTCCTCCGGTTCGAGCCAGGACAAGATTTCTCGGTGGATTTCTTTGGGAAGCGAGTACATTGGCTTGATATGTGGGTGAACTGGTTGTTTATTTTTATGACCACCAAGTGATAAAAAAAGAAAGATCGTTGGCTCACCCGTGAAAAACCGACACATACTCGCGGATATGTTCTGGGAAAATTGAAAGGTCCGCCGCTCGAAACTTCCGAGGACATCCATTTTCAATTGCCCACTGGAGAACTTCAACGTGGCCGTTTAGCGCGGCTAAATAACACGTACCTACATCCCAAGGGCAACCATGTTCTCTCGCCCACACGAGGATATTGAGGTGGCCGTTTGACGCCGCCCAAGAACATGTTAATTCATCCCAAGGACAAATCGCGTCTTCGTTTTCCCGCGGGGCAGTTTCCCTACTTGGGTTCAAATTGGGTAGATCCATAACTCCTCTAGCCCACTTTAGGACTTCGAGGTGGCCGTTCGACGCCGCCCAAGAGCACGTATATGTATCCCAAGGACATCCTTGGGATCTCGCCCACACGAGGACTCCGAGGTGACCATTCGACGCAGCCTTAGAACATGTTTTTGAATCCCAAGGGCATCCACGTTCTCTCGCCCACCGAAGAACTTCGAGATGACCGCCGGCAGCAGCCCAAGCACAGGTTCGTTTATTCCAAGGACATCCACGTTCTATCGCCCATTTCAGGATATCAAGGTGGCCGTTTTCCGCGGCCCACGTACATGTCCATTTATTCCAAGGACACTCACGTTCTCTCGCCCACACAAGGACTTCGAGGTGTCCGTTTTCCGCAGCTAAACCACAAGTCTCTTCATCCCACGGACATCCTTGGGATCTCGCCCACTGGAGGGTTTTGAGGTGACCGTTTTCTGCCGCGACTGAACACGTATCCTCGTTCCAAGGACATCTTTGGGATCTCGCCCATTTCAGGATTTCGAGATGACCACTCCCCGCAGCTAATTCACAAATTCGTTCTTTTGGGTTCCCGCGGGATAACCCGATTTCACAATACTCTAGGATCCCGTGCGTGGCTCCAAACTCCAGAAGATTTACGTTTTGGGGACCGACAAGTCCGGCCCAGTATCGGTCGACAAGTCGGGTTATCTGCTGGAATTCTGGTTCGAGTCGGGATAAGATTTCTCGGTGAATTTCTTGGGGAAGTGAATACATTGGTTTGATATATTGGGGCTCGGCTATTCATTTTTTTGGTTACGAGCGGTAAAAAGATACTTACTCGTCGGAAAGAGTCTCCAAGTAGTCTTGGATATATTCCGGATACTTAGAAATGTCGACGTCCCAATAGTCCCAAGGACAACCGTTATCAATAGCCCACTGGAGGATTTCGAGATATCCATTTTCCGCGGCAAATTCACACGTACACGAGTCCCAGGGGCATCTGTTTGCGCGAGCCCATTTCAGGATTTCGAGGTGGCCGTTCGCCGCAGCCCAAGAACACGTCCAATGATTCCAAGGACATCCTTGGGATCTCGCCCACTGGAGGGTTTCGAGATGGCCATTTTTCGCAGCCCAAGCACATGTCTCGTTACCCCACGGGCATCCATGTTCTCTCACCCACTGGAGGATATTGAGGTGACCGCGAGACGCAGCTCAGGTACATGTCCACGAGTCCCAGGGACACACCGTGTTTTCGTTTCTCTCCAGGGTAATTTTCTCACTTTGGTTCAAATTAGGAAAATCCAAAACTCCCCTCGCCCACTTAAGAACTTCGAGGTGACCACCAATCGCAGCGTAAGAACAGGTATTGTTATCCCAAGGACACCCTTGAGAGCGAGCCCACTTCAGAACTTCGAGGTGTCCACCTCCCGCGGCTTCCATACATGTATGTGTGTTCCAAGGACATCCTTGGGATCTCGCCCATTTCAGGATTTCGAGATGACCATGTATCGCCGCGGTTTTACATATCTGTGTTTTCGATTTCTTAGGAGATAGTTCGATTTTACAATACTCCAGAAAGCCGCGTTTGATCCCAAAATCCAGAAGATCAATAATACTGGGTTGAATGAGTCCTGCGAAATAGCGATTGGTCCGTCGAAACATTTGTTGGACTCCCAGTTCGAGCCGGGATAAGATTTCTCGGTGAATCTCTCGCGGAAGTAAATACATTGGCGAATCGACCATTTATTTGTGTACGTGCCCGGCGGTCTAAAAAGATATGAGTTTTATAGCGGAGGCCTCCGCGAAATAACACATTATACCACCGTGACTTCGTACCCCGACACACGGAGCGCCGACGATAGCGCGAACACATATTCTATCTGCGCTTTTTAAGGTCGCCGAATCCTCTATGCTGATCATCTTAAACGCGATGTCACGAGCAACCGCGTTAGCTTGCGGCCTGGTGATTCTTTTTGCTTTCGCCCGACACGACTCAAAGCATTTCTCGAAATCAACACCACCATATTGTGGAGCCAGCACGCCTGCCAATGACCCGGCGCTCGCGTATCCAAGAGGTGGTTGTCATGACCCGGATAACGTATTTAGCTGACCCCGCGATTACAACAACTCATGTCGAGTGGTTTTATTTTGTACGATGAACGTAAAAAAATGAACCAACGAGCCACCAATACATCAAACCAATGTATACGCTCCCCAAAGAAATTCACCGAGAAATCTTATCCCGGCTCGAGCCAGAATTCCAGCAGATAACCCGACTAACCGACCGATACTTCGCGGGACTTATCCAACCACGACAAGTCAATCTCCTAAAATTTGGAGCCACGCACGGGATCCTGGAGTATTGTGAAATCGGATTATCCCGCGGTAATTCAAAGGAACAAATTTGTCTAATCGCGGCAAAACATGGTCAACTCAATATCCTGAAATGGGCGAGATCCCAAGGATGTCCTTGGAACATACTTACGTGCGCTTGGGCTGCGAGAGGAGGGCACCTCAAAGTCCTAAAGTGGGCATATAAGAACGGATGCCCCTGGGATGGGTGGACATGCGCGTATGCTGCGCAAAACAACCACCTCAAAGTCCTAAAATGGGCTCGCTCTCAAGACTGTCCGTGGTCTTCGAACGTATGTATAAGTGCCGCGCAAAATGGCCACCTCGAAGTCCTGAAGTGGGCGAGATCTCACGAATGTCCATGGAATAAATGGACATGTGCTTGGGCTGCGGACGGCGGTCACCTCAATACCCTTGTATGGGCGAGATCTCAAGGATGTCTTTGGGATTCGATGACATGTACTTGGGCGGCGCGAGGCGGTCACCTCGAAGTCCTCCAGTGGGCTCTCGACAACGGGTGTCCTTGGGATCATCGATCGACAAACATCTCGGGTTTCCCAAAACATATCCGCGAATACTTAGCGCAACTCCGCGGATAAGCGAAATCCCTTCTTTTTTACCACCCGCAACCCACCCACAAAATTGAATAACCAAACCCTCAAACCATCAAACACAACTAATGTACTCCCTCCCGCAAGAAATCCACCGAGAGATCATATCCTGGCTCGAGCCGGAAGAACAGCAGATAACCCGACTCACCGACAGGTACTTCAGTCAACTTATCCAGCCCCAAGACGTCAATCTTCTGGAGTTCGGGGCCGAACATGATCTCCTGGAGTATTGTGAGATTGGGCTACTCCGCGGTAACTCAAAATTCAACGTGTGTTACATTGCGGCTAAAAACGGCCACCTCGAAATCCTCCAGTGGGCCAGAGGACTTTTGGATTTCCCTACTTCGGAGAGGAACGAAAACACGGTTTGTCCCTGGGATTCGCGGACATGCACTTGGGCAGCATGCTCTGGGCATCTCGAAGTTCTCCAGTGGGCTCACTCCAATGGTTGTCCGTGGGATGAAACAACCTGTGCTTGGGCCGCGTGGAACGGTCAATTCAAAGTTCTCCAGTGGGCTCGCTACAACGGTTGTCCCTGGGATTCGAAGACATGTTCTCAGGCTGCATCAAGCGGTCACCTCAAAGTTCTCCGGTGGGCTAGATCCCAAGGATGTCCGTGGGACTCGAAGACGTGTCATGCAGCCGCAATTACCGGTCATCTCGAAGTCCTCCAGTGGGCTCACTCCAATGGTTGCCCTTGGGATTCGAAGACATGTTCCGCAGCCGCACTTGCCGGCCACCTCGAAGTACTGAAATATGCAATCGAAAACGGTTGTCCCTGGGACTTCCGAACTACCTACGTACCGAGTCGCCACCAACATATCCAAGAATATATCCGTGTTCTCCGCGGTCGATAGGATTCCACCGGATTCTTTTTTTTACCGCGTCGCAATTCCACGCCAACACGCAGGAGATAAATGAGCAAAGAAATGTGACCTCTCGGATATCTTTTCTTTTTTACGCCACGCAAAAAAAAAGAGATGGCTGCGATCATGACCTGTTAACGGTTCGTCGTTTCGCGGGTAGCGCGCAAGGTAGGTTAAGACTCGTACGCCACGCGCGAATTACCGATTCTTTGGGAAGTAGTGACTGGAACTTGGTATGAGGATATCGCGTGGAATCGCCGATAACGGCCAGTAGTAATCCCAAGTTATCTAAGATATAAGCCGCACGCACAAACATCGCGCGATCGGAGGGCGACATCGCCGGCTTCTCATTTAGGTGTTTTATCACGTCAGGTATTAATTCTTGCCATAGCGCAGAGTCGTTTAACTTGAACGCCTCTATGATTTCTTGGAACGTCAAGCCATAGTTTTCGCGACACATGGCGTAAGGTATTTGATGTTCTGGAAGGTCCAACGGTTTGGCCCCCGCGCTGAATAACATCTTTAAAGTAGCCATGTCAGTCACACTCTCCGGAACGAGATGAGTATCGGATGACTCGCGAAGAAAATCGACGATCACATCATTGCTCAGTGCGGTGCCACGTTTAAAATATCTCTCAAGGGTCCTCGCGAAGCCACATTCTCGCACGGAGTCTCGAAATAGTTGTAACTTGATATCCTGCGAAGCAAGAGGGTAAGCGGGGTGGCATAAGTACAGGTTGTAAGGTACCACTATTAACATATCCGGATATGTCGTGGATATGTGGTAGTAAGCACCATTTAATACTAACGGGACGATCTTCATTGGAGTTAAACCGCCGGCAAACCGCGGGAGGTAGTGATTGAATACTTCCCAGTGGTTGTTTGCAGAGGAACGAACCAGTATTTTTGGTGGAAGATCCTTCATACCTAACGATTCTATCTTTTGTAGCTGGTCTAGCCTTCCTAATCCAGCTAACTCTTTACATACATGCTTGCGCATTATCTCCCACGGTAAGTTAGTCGCACAGTATTCGAGCGCACCCTCAGTAAGATACTTACAATCCTCCTTATTCTTCGAGTCTCCGTACAGCATTCCTTCCTTGGCTATTTGGTAATGCCCGCGCGATATGGCTAAAAACGGCCATCCGCGAACTCTATATTTCGTGCGTAACCACGATAGTACCATTGAACTTCCGTGTCGATAGGCTATTTCAATAATTTTTGCAACGCCAGGTCTGGGAAGATTTCCAATCATGGATACAACTCCCGGAGTGTAAAAACAATCCGGAAAACTGCCATACCTTGCGGAGGCATACATAAATGTGAAAGAGTGGAGTGTATTGCTTGGGACCAGTTGTAAAAAGTGTGGTATTTCGGAGAGTAACTTATAATCGGATGCTTTAAAGGTAGCTATTTTACGATGGCAAATCCGTGGTATCATCACTAGGTATTGTGAGCATGTCAAAGCTAGCATTCTACGACCCGCGGAGCCAGCATGTTTGCATATCTCGCCGAGTACGTCGTTGGGCAATTCCATTATTATGGTACTACTCGGGGAGCGTTTCATTTTTATATGTTAATCACGGCCTTACAAAAATGAACCAACAAGCCACCAACACAACAAACCAATGTATTCGCTCCCCAAAGAAATCCACCGAGAGATCATAAATAAGCTCGATACGGAAACCCAACAGATAGCCCGACTCATCGATCGTTACTTCAATCAATTCATTCAACCTCAAGATGTTGATCTTCTCACGTTTGGTGCAAAGCACGGGGTCCTGGAGTTTTGCGAAATCGGATTATCTCGCGGCAACTTAAAATTACGAGCATGTAAAACCGCGTCGCTAAACAATCACCTCGATATCCTGAAGTGGGCTCGCTCACAAAACTGCCCTTGGAATATATGGACGTGTCATTATGCCGCACAAAACGGTCACCTCGAAGTCCTGAAATGGGCGAGATCCCAAGGATGTCCATGGAACAAATATACATGCGCAATCGCCACATCAACCGGTCGCATCGAAGTCCTCCAATGGGTTTATGAAAACGGCTGTCCGTGGGATGAAAGTACGTGCTCGTTTGCCGCAAAAAGTGGTCATCTCAATATCCTGAAATGGGCTCGCTCACAAAACTGTCCTTGGGATGAATGGACATGCACGTACGCCGCGTGGAATGGTCACCTCGAGGTCCTGAAGTGGGCTCGCTCACAAAAATGCCCTTGGAATGAAGGCACATGCGCTCAGGCCGCTAGAGACAACCACCTCGAGGTCCTAAAATGGGCTCGCTCTCAAAACTGTCCTTGGAATGAATAGACATGTCATTATGCCGCGGAGAATGGTCACCTCGAGGTCCTGAAGTGGGCTCGCTCACAAAATTGCC
>ERZ650304.113-NODE-113-length-52261-cov-7.844616_pt1 | contig 52261 bp, 65 predicted proteins | sample MGYA00376240_ERZ650304 | MGnify/ENA primary metagenome ERZ650304 (study PRJEB26733, sample SAMN07839271) | wastewater metagenome | biome: small river; feature: stream; material: water | place: USA: North Carolina | collected 2016-03-01 ...
GGCGTAATGGTAATGCCCAACAATGAGTCCGGCCCCACGAGCACCTTGAAGCTGCTCGGCATAGTGTGGGTTGCGGTAACCCATTCCTCCCGTGCACTTGATAACACAGAAGTCGTAATTTTTGCCGACCCAGCCCCAGTCGATGTCGGTGCCGTTCCAGGAGGAGATGTCGATCCCCTTAAGTGCCTTAGCCATGCTTCCTCCGCAATTGTGTCCCGCAGCCTGCGGGCCTCATTGCGATAGTGTAGCATGAATGCGACCAAAAAGGGAACGACTCCGACCGTAATGGTGACCATAAGGCCTGTTACAAGCTTGTCGGTGGTCTCGGCACTCATTCGTCCTCTGGCTCTAGCTCTTGGCCTTTGGCGTTCTGGTACTTCATGGCGGTGGTTGCGCCCGTCTTGAGCACGAGCGTGACTACGGCGATGATGACTGTCTGCCAGTTGATGTGATCGGTTCCGGCGATCTGGTCGAGAATCTCGGCGCCGCCCAAGCCGCCAAAGGCGATGAAGCAGTCGATGAGCAATTGCTTGAAGAAGGTGCCGAGGGCGCGATCCCCTGGTGTTTTGTAAGGCAGAGTGATGGTGTCGTTCACTCCGTACCGGGTGATGGTGCTGGTGAGCTTCGCCATAGCTTTTTCTCCACGTACTGTAGTCCGGAATCCACGAGGTCGATGCGGTCGAGGGCTTTGTAGAGTTCTTCCTTGAGTATGCTGATTTTGTCTTCGAGGGCTTGGTCGATCTGCAAACTGTTCTTGTTGAACTCTGCTTGCTTTTCGAGCAAATCTTCGAGTGTCGTCGCCAGCGCCTTGTTGCTGTTTGCGAGAGTGTTAATTTGGCCGAGGATGCGGTCCATCGAGCGTGTTACCGCCGCGAGATTGTTGTCGTTTTGCCCTTGTGCGACCGAGGCGTCAACCTTGACTCTGCCGAGGCCAAGCTTGAGCGCTTTGAGTTCCTCGAAGAGGCGCATGTGCTCGTCGGTGAGGACCTTGACGTGCTTCGAGAGCGCTTCGACGGGCGGGACGTATTCATCGATTACGCTGGCTACGTCGGCTTCGGTGACTGTGGGTGGTTCCTCGAGATTGGGAAAGAGGGAGCCAGGGAGCGGTTCGAGCCGCTCGTCCTGGTTCATGATGTTGATCTTATTCTTCTTGTACGTCATCATGTCGAGAATGTCGGCTACTGCCATCGCTTTCTTCCTGCTTGATCGCGATGCCCGTTGCGGTCGAGAGGACATCGAGATTGTCTTTGATGTCGTGCACGTCCCTGGCGGTACGTCGCTCATTCGCGTCGATGCGTGCCAGCGCCTGCTGCAATTTTAGCAGCTTTTGATTGAAGTTGTTGGAGGTCTTGATCTGCTCGGCGTTGATATCGCGGGTGGAGATGATCTCCTGTTTGGTCTCCTCGACTTTGGTGGTGGCGTCGCTGATCTTCTCATCGATGACTTGCGAGCGTGCTTCGCGCTTGCGTTCTTGCAGGTTCATATGATCGCGAATCTTGAGGTACGCAATCACGAGGCCGATGGCCTCCAGCACGCCTTTTACGATGATGATGACGGTATCGTTATCCATCATGGCAAGAGCACCTGCACCGACTTCTCGCCATCGGCTAGGAGAAAGCTGGTCATGCCGATAGGGCGTGGCACCATACGCTTTTCCAGGGCGTAGTCGGCGTAATTGAGATAGCTGCCACCGACGCCGACACGCTTGGTCCTCGCAACCACCGTGCCAGTTTGCGGGTAGACCGAGTAGCTAATCTCGGCGGTGCTTAGAGGCGTATGGGTATGTCCGAGACCATACCAGTCTGCCTGAAAAGTGCGAGTGACTCGTTCAGCAGATGCAGAAGTTGGAGCGTTCCCGGTGCCGTGCGACAGAAAACCAATATATTCGATTCCCCTCGGTTCTCCACTGCGGCTGTGAGAGCGTATTGCTGTACCGTGGCGAGTCCACACGAACCCACCATGCGGAAGATACGCGCCAGCGATGCGGAGTCGTGCAGCGAGTTGCTTAATAGGATCGATGCCCACTTGGGATGATCCACGATGATCATGGTTGCCTCCGGTGATGGCGATGATCTTGCCCATGTCAGCGAGTGGCTCGAGGGCGTTTTCCAGCCAGTCGAGGGCGTCGTCGCCTGACATCTTGGCGCGGAAGATGCCATCGTGCTTCTGGAGTTTGGTGTCCAGATTGATGAGATCGCCGTTGAGCATGAGATAGCGGGCGGGATCGGCTTCGATGGCTTTGAGGTCTTGCGAGATGCGGGCAAGGTCACAAGCCGGGTGGCCGACGTGGAGATCACCCATCATGTCGAGACGCAATGTGCCGGTGATATTCACTTCGACACGAGGCAAGAGTGGCGGGCCTGCTGTCATATGGTGTACTCCTCTACAGCTTTGTGGTCGTCGCTTGACGTAACCACGCCTACTGTACAGGAGACGGTAACCTTTTAGCAAGGCCAGGGGGTATCTTGGGGCATGTTGTTGGCAAGGAGGATTCTACGCCAGTGGAGTTCTTGGCACATGCGGGCGAGGCGGGCGAACTCCCAGTCGTTGAGATTGTGCGCGAAGGCGTCTAGGGTGTCTCTAATGCCTCGGGTAGGATAGCTCGTCATGACAAGTAGGATATAGAGTTCCTCGACGATCTCTTTGAGGCTCATGGCAGCAATGGACTCTTCCCCTTTGGGTCGTTCTTCCATTTTTCCCTCCTGCGAAAGAGTTCCTTGCTTACTTCACCGATCCAGATGAGGCGTACTGCGGCGTTCCGTGCTACATTTTCTGGGTCGTTGCGGAAGATGTCAAAGTCGAGGCCGTTGAGGTCGATGCGGAGGTAGTCGATGAGTTGGAGCGTGGCGGCATTGGCGAGATGGGCGCGCATGTCGTTATAGTCGTAGTTTTTGGTTGCCTCGTCCATGTCGATCAGGGAAAGGATTTCGGCCATCTCTCGTTTGGTGCGATTCATTTGACAAACTCCTCTTCGAGCGAGAGTTCATTCTCGATGATCTCGTTGCAGCGACGTTCATGTGTCGCTCGGGCGCTTTCGAGGTCGAGACTGAACTCTTCCGTCGAGTAGTGCCAGTTTTTGTCGCTGTCCTGGGTACGCAGGTAGGTGGTGTAGAAGGCCCCAGGCGTGCCACGGAAGCGGGTCACCATGACGCCGATACCGAGATCGGTTTCATCGATAATTTGGCGACGTGGGTTGGCTTCGTCGGCGTCAAAGATTTCGTTCCAGAACTTTGTGAACGTCGCTTCTGGGGTGCCGAGTGACGGGGGCAGGACGGGCTGGCCATCGGCACCCATGACGTAATTCATCGCTTCTCCTGGTGCGTCATGGGGGATGAGCACACGCGCCGAGCGGACGATCTCTGCCCATACTGCGCGTTTCTTGGCGGCCCTGTTGGCTTCGATGTATTTGTCGTGCTTGGTTCGCAGGTGTCGGTCGTGCCTCTTAAGGCCTTCGTTGAAGAATTCCCACTCGTGATAGGTGGCGCTATCGAACCAGGGGTCGCCTGCGTGTGCATGGAACGCCCGGTAGCCGCTGTAGTGTTGATGGTATTCAACTTCGATGGCATGCCAGTGAGTGTTGTCGCGAGGCTCGCTTGGGTTAACCCCTTCGTTGAGGTTCCAGCCGTCGCGCCATTCTTCGGGGCGATAGACGCTGGTGATGAAGGCATCGAGGCGGTTGTTGAGGATCGACCAGTAACTGCCTGTGGTCCAGTAGTAGCGCGAATTCTTCTTGGCGGTGCGTGCAGCGAAGATACCAGCGAGGGCGTCGTATTGGCCGATGTAGTCCCCAGGTTGAGGGTTGAACATCATGCGCAGCCGGGTAATCTCTCGCTGTGTGGAAGCGCGGCTGCGATACTTCTTGCCCTTCATCTGGCCTCCTACGTGCAGTCGATGACTTCGAGGCGCTCTTGGTCTACGCCTCGAGCGAATGCCCTCGGGTAGTTGCGGGGGTTGTCTTCGATCTTCATGCGCTTGAGGTATTCGTTGATGACTTCGGTTCCGCCGCCATCTACGTCTTCGTATGCACCCTTCCAGGAGTTGTACTTGGTGACGTAGAAGCCGCGCTCCCCGATCTCGGCCAGGAAGTGTACGAGGATGGGGGCGGTATGCTTGGGGTATTGGTCTATCTTCGGGGCTGCCGGAGGTTCGAAGGCCATCTCTTCGTTGAAGGTTTCGTACTCGAGGCAGGCTTCTACCGCTATTTTGATCGCGCAGTCGTCTTTGTGGCCGATGGCGAACAGGAGGTCTTCTTCACGGGTGCGATTGATGAGGCCGGAGTTCTCGAAATCACGGCCATAGGGGATTGTTGCCCAACGCTCTTCTTTGAGGGTGAGCTTCTCGGAGCAACAGCGACAGAAGTACTCGAAATAGGGTGAACCGTCGAAGGTTTTGTGGGGGTCTTCGATCTCGATGGCGGCAGCGATGATCTGGCGTAGGCTCTGGTGCAGGCTCATGGTGTGCAGCCCTCCGTGTCTGGTGTGTTAAAGAACTGGAATTAGAACTCGGGTTCGATTTCCTCGCCCTCGAATTCCTGGGCAGCAAGCTCGGCGTTGACCTTGGCGATGGCGTCGGCTTCGTCCTTGAGGTCGCGGTAGCGGTCGGTGAGCACCTTGCGCTGGAGGGTGATATCGTAGACCTTCTTGAGTTCGATTGCGACATCTTCGGTCAGTTGCAGCAGCGCCTTGGTGTCGATCTTGTCCGAGACGATCTTGAGGTCGTTGTAGCAATCGCGTACGGCATCGAGTGCTGCCTCGCGAACAGTCAAGAACTCCATGTTGAGTTCATGGAGTTCTTCTTTGACTTTTGATGCCTCTGCCAGTGCGTCTGGATAGACTGTGCTTTCTTCTTGGGGGTCCACGCTTTCCTCCGGTCTAGGGGTGATAATTTCCTGGGCATACCACTCGCCGCCGAGTTTGCCAGGAGCCTTGTCGATCCAGATGTAGAGACCCTGGCGGGCACCGTTTGGGACTTTGCCCGCCAGGGTCATCAGCTTCTTCTTTTCGGACACGTAGGTGCTGCGGGCCGACTTCAAGTCCTTGGCACGCTTGCACGAGACCAGCAAAATACCCGAGGGCGACACCGCATACACGTCCCAGTTTCCTTTGGAGGAGGCCGCTCGTTGGGCGAGATAGCCTTGTCCCTCCAAAAGATGGGTGACCTTGTATTCGATGTCGCGGCCTCGGGTATAGTTGCTCATTGCTGATCAAGCAGCTTAATCGCGTGCCGAATCTCTTCGGTGGCGGTAAAGATGCTGTCAGTGTCGAGGGGCTTCTCGTCAAGGATGGTACCGAGAACGAGATCGATGGCGGTGAGTGCACTTTGCAGGGCATTTTGGACGATGAGTGGCACGCCAGTAGGCCGATGGGGGAGTGCTTCGCGATCTCCGAACTGCTTGAGTCGAATCTTCGCGATGGCTTCCTTCATCTCCCTGACGTGCTCTTCATCGAACATGTATCCTGATGTTGGGTACTCTGGGGTACCTAGCATTGGCGGAACGGGGACTGTTTGATATCCTAGGCCGCCAGTCCAGGAACCGATTCCCGGCCATGGGTCATAAGCACCATTGCCGTTGTCCGCTGTTCCCGTTGTCGTTGTGTACGTCACCTTTGCCATCTTACCCCCCTGGTGAAATGAGGAACTTAGTCTCGTCCTTCAAGTGCTTATTGTAGCAGGACTCGATGGCGCGAACCATGCCCTCGGGGGAACTGATCTTGCGGTTGTGCATGTTCATGGTGGCGGTATCCACCAGGAGTTCGAAGCTTGAGGCGTGTAGCCGCACCACGAGGCGCTTCATGTCCACGTTCTTGTCGTGCCGACGCAGGAAGAGCGACATGCCGTTGATGAGGCGCTGGTCGTAGTTGTTGCTGCCCTCTTCCCAGGAGTCGCGCAAGACCTCAAGGACCTTCTTGAGATGGTCGAATCCGTAGAGTCGGGCGATCTTCTGGGTGGTCTTGATGGCCCGCAGGCACTTGGGGTTGTCGTGATGCCCGCCGTCCTCGAAGGGGAAGATCAGGCCGACGCTGTTCACGGTGTCGTAGTATGCCCACGACCAGTCATCGGTCGATTCGAGCATGGCCTTGAGCAGCGCGTTGGGATCGACGGAAAGCTGCGCCTTCGGGGAGTTGCGCTCCGCGAACAGGCGGGCCTCCTGGGCATAGGTCAGACCATCGACAATCTGGCACACCACGGGGTCGTTGCCCTTCCCCATGGCGATCAGTGCCTCCTGGCGGTGCCGACCATCGACAACGAAGAACCCGCCGTCGCGATGACTCACGAAAGGCGGGTCCAGGAGTTCGGGGCGGAAGTTCTTGGCGATACCTTCGACGCGGAGGGGGTTGACCGACCGCTGGTATTGGGCGACCTGCATCTCCGCAGGCGGCATGGGGGCGTAGTAGGTGATCGGGGACTTCGGGGTTTCGGTGGTTGCGCTCATGGTGTGCCTCTACGGAAGATTGATCTCGATGCCCTGCAAGAGTCGCCTTGCATTGGCGTTAATCACAAGTTCCGTCTCGAGTGCGTTAATGAGCATCAGCGCTCCGCCGCCATGATTCGCGGGTTGATGCTCGAGTGCGAGGCCGAAGCGTGCTGCATACGCAAAGGCCTCCTGGGCGGTGTTTAGCTTGTCGGCTTCTGCCCTGGAAATCTCGCGACATGTGCCGGTGAGTGTCTCGCCATTGCGTTCAATGGCCACAAGGTAGTTGCCATGATGGTTGGCGCAGGTGACCAGCAGCTTGCACTGGGTGGCCCCGATGACCTCCTCCCAGACGGAGGCGATCTCGAGGCCGATTCCAATGGTGTTGTAGCGTTCATCGAGTGGCCCGATAAGGTGCGTGTGGAACTCGTCGCAACTCCGGCACTTGAAGATCATGATCACTTGACCAATCGCGGCGTTTTCGTTGCCGAGCATGGGCACTCCTTATCGGTGTGGTAGACGGAGCCTACCCTCGTTGACGCGCTGGACGACCAGTTCGGCTGCCTTGGCGCGTCCCTCCTTGCGAAGTTTACTCGATGCGCCTTGCTGCGCCCAGTTGACCAGCCGCTCGAACTGCATGTAGGTCTCTTCGCGTCCCTTGATAGTGGTCAGCTTGTCGATGAAGTCCTTGTTGTTGTCCCACAGGAAGGTCTGGAAGAAGTTCGCTTCGGTGGCGATCTTCCGGTAGAGATCGTAGCAGGCAGCGATGCGTGGGTCGCGCCAGTCGAGTCCGGCGTTGTTCAGGGCGCGCTGGAGGCGTTCGATCTCCTTGCGGTCCTCGACCCACTTCTCGTTCTTCTGGGCCTCCCAGGCGATGATCTCGAAGCAGTATTCGATGAGGGCCATTGCTGTGGGGTTGGCGAGTAGTTGTTCGCGCTCGGCCTTGCTGAGATGGGCCATGGCACTTTCGTGTCCTTGGTCCATGCCCTCCTGGAAGCCGTCATAGTACTCGTCGGTGTGCGCGTTTACGACGGCTTCGCGGTGTCCGGTGTTGAATCCTTGCTCCCAGATGGTGTAGGCGGAAGTTCCCTGCTTGTAGGGGTTGGTTGCCACTGTCCCGCTCCAATCCCCAGTTTCTTGGCCGCGAGGTCGATGTCGCGGAGTCGATTGACTGGGAAGTAGCGCAGCCAGAGCGGACTAAAGTCGAAAGGGTCTGTTTTGCCGCAGATCGGTCCCCAGATGCTATCGGCTTCTTCCCGCATTTCTGCTGGCAGCGCTGCATAGTAGTGGGCAGCAGGCGAGATCAGTCGCCACGCAGCGGGAATGGCTTTGCGAATCTTGTATCGCAGTTCTTGCCAGTGCTGCACTGCTGCCCGAAAGCTGGGGTGGTTTGGGGGTAGTGAAGTGATATGGCTGATACCGTTCTCGAGACGCGTCATGACGGGGACGACTTCTTGTTCGCAGAATTCCATGAAGTCTTTGATCCTGCGTCCCAACTCATCGAGGTCCCGGATGGCAATCTTTGCCCTGATGACAACGTCGTCCTGGTTCTCGATATCGCCAAAGATTTGTGCCAAGGCCTGCCCATAGACTTTCCAGTAGCGTTCTACCGTCGCCCACCAGACCGCGTAAGCGCGGGCCTCGGAGCGAGACGATATTTGGCCAGGGAGTGCTACTTCAAGCTCCCTGGCCTGGGCGGCGATGCGTTCGGCTTGCTGGAGTAGGATTTGTGCCCTTGCGTCATTGTCGCGCATAGGCCTGTCTCGCTAGAGAGTATTCGGTCCCAGTGAGGACATGATACTCGCCCAGAGGTTTCCTTGGTCGGGGGTGTTAGCCTGTTCCACGTCCTCGGTGGTGAAGTCTGGGAGCGAGCCGTCGCGGTTGCGGAGGACTTCTTTCAGGCCCTTCTTGCCGCCAGTGAGGGCGATCTCGACAATGACGTTGCCGCCACTGGGATCACCGATGCCGAAACGGAAGGGCGCGACACCCTGGACCATGGCCGCAAAGCGGTCGCGAACGACTTCGTCCGTTTCCTGGGCGAGGGCCATGGCCAGTTGGCCAACGCCGATGAGGGCGTAGCGGGCATCGAGTAGCCACTGTGGTTCGGACTCGATGATCTCCTTGGGGAGTTCGGGCACGTCAATCTTGCGAGAGAGGCCGTCAATGATGCGCTCTTCGCCAGTCCATGTGGCCTTAGCGTAGTGCTCATCGAGTTGCTCGGGGGTGACACGCTTGCTGCGCTTGGCAAATTCTCCGAAACTGGTCATACGATGAACCCTCCTTGCTGTGGTTCTGGTGCGGCTGGTCCTGGGGTGTACGACATGAGTGTGTACCGCTTGGTCTTCTCGTCTTGCCGTACTCGCATGACTTGTGCCAGACGGAAGATGATTGGCCCCACGAGTTCGCTCGGCACCCCGCAGGTTTGCTTGATCTCAGCGAGTGAGATGCCGGGATTGGCTCCGATGCAGGTCAAGATGCGCTTCTCGGCGGTGGATTTGATGACGGCCTCTTTGTCACCGAGTTCAACGATCTTGCGATCCTCGTCGAAGTCGAAGGCGATAGTGTCAGCTTCGGGCAGGTGTCGTGCCTCGATGTCAAGGGTGCGGATATTGGCTTCGCGGTCTCGCCTGAGCATCATCGTCAGATCGACCGAGGCGGCGAAGCCGACCGATCCCATCACACTGTCTGACCCTTCCGAGAGGCCTTTGTTTGTGTGATGGATGCAGACAATGTGCGTGCCGGACTGTTCCGCAAGAGAGATTATGGGGGTCATCGCCCGATAGACCTCCGTATAGGAGTTTGAGTCTGACAGGCCACTGAGCACCTTTGCTAGCGGGTCCAGGATGATGAGGCTGGGCCGCTGATCGGTCACGATTTTGGCGATTGCGTCCAGCGCATTGTCGATCATGTGTGTGCTGGCATGAATCGCGATATCGGGAGCACTCGTCAGGCCATAGGCGGCGATCAGGTGTCGATACTGTTCCCTGAGAAACGCCCGATGGACCTCGAGTGAGTAGATATGAACGGCTCCTTGGTGGGTGTGGTGTCCAAGGAACGGAAGCCCGGAGGCGACCGCGACGGCGAGGTTGGCGGCGAATGTGGACTTGCCGACCTTCTGCTTGGCAACGAGGAGGCTGGTGCCACCCTTGTTGAGCAGATCATCGACCACCCACTTCGGCCCTTCATCGATCTCCCCGAGGAAGTCGTGCATGGGGGTGAGCGAGATGCCCGAAACCGTCTTCTTCTTTGTAGGAGGACTGTCTTCCTCCACCGTGAAAGTGCCGGTAGCCGGTGTCTCGGGACGCCACCCTTGCTCGCGAGCGAAATGGAATACGGTGGCGGGACTGCTCCCTTCGCGACGGAAGCTGTGCCACTTGATCTCTACCTCTCCTGGCTTTCCATCAGCCCATGCTACTGCTGCGGCGAGTCCGTCCGGCCCGGAATCGAAGGCATGTACTGCCATTAGTACGCGGACCCACTCGTCGTAAGAGAGCCGGTGAGGGTCTATAGCACGTAGGGCAGAGAGGAACTCCACTTCATCGGTATCGTGCGTCCTGGGGGCGCTGGTGACCTCTGGGCGGTATTCTCGTGGTAGGATGTCGATCAGGTATTCGATGTCGATCTTTTCGTCGTGGTGATTGGTGACCACGGCGTAGGTATTGTCTGGGTACTTCGGCTTCCAGTTGCGTGTGCCGGGGAGCCGAAGTGTGCGTGCCGGGTCGGTGGCTTGCACATCACCATCGAGCACAAGGGCGAGTTCCCGATTGGTGCGTTGGGCGAGTTCTTGCTCGTGGATCGGGTGCTCATAGCGCCATAGGATTTGGTACCCACCACCTGTGGAGACCATTGTTTCATATGGCGGCAAGCCTTCCAGTGACCGCGAGATTGTTTGTGCCCATTTGCTATCGTCAGTCGAGACATTATCGATGTCAACCCAGGCGTGGGTGATACGTTCGATAGCGTCACGGCCCTTGTAGCCAGCCATGTGCTTGGCGAAGTTGTAGGGGTTGACGCCGTAGAAGACATGGACGCCGGTTTCTGAGGCTTGCTTGGCCATTGCCGCCGCCATCTTGAAATCGTCGTCCTGGTTCGAGAACATCTTTTGGACGATGCGGTTATCTGACTCGCGCTTGAAGCGGAGCATGAACACTTCACCCTTCGCGAGGTCCTGAAAGTGCCTGCGCAGGAAGGATTCAGCGTCCATTAGCTCTCGTCCTCCAGCATGCGTAGATACTCAGGCGAGTTCATCAGATCGCGCACATCGTCGGCTTTGCGATCACCGGCAGCAGCAGCTTCGGCAACTTCTGGCGTAGCCGGGGCTACCACTTCCGCGTCGGGTGGGATTACGCCAGCCGTGCGTAAGTCACTGATGTTGACAAGTCGCCCACCGCCGAGTTGTTCGCGCAGATACTTTTCCAGCTTCTCGGCGTCGATAGCTGAGCTATTGATCGGGATGACTTTGATGTCGGTGATCTCGCCTTTGGTGCCTTTGGCCTTCTGGATGGCCTCATGGGTTTGCTGGAGGGCTGACAGGACATTGTCGATGGCTGGGAAGCCGCTGTTAGGCTGCAAGGCGCGCTGGCTGGCCAGTTCATGGGCCTTGTCTTCGCCGTGGGCGAGTACTTCCTTGACGGTGGTGTCGCGATCATCGTTGAGGTTTTGGCGGGCGCGATCAGGGCCACCCTGCCGGAGGCCGAGAACGTAGGCTTTGAGTGCCGAGCCGAGGAACATGTCATATTCCCAGGCGTCAAGCTTCGTGCCACCGACTGGCATCATGCCGAGTGCTGCCGTGATGCCTGCCTGGAGGCCGGTCTTCATGAGGTCTTCGCGGACATCATCGGGGATATCGTTACCGTTGATCGAGAGACTGACGGATGGGAAGGTGAGTGACATGAGTCGCTCACCGACCAGCGAAAGCATCGCCAGCATGCGATGCCATGCTTCCTTAGGGATGGTGACATCGCCGTTGGGCAGGACTGCCATGATTTGTGCTCCTGTGCATACAGACCGTTCTTCTTTGGAGGAAGAACGGTCTGTATGCGTATGCTAGAAGGGCACCTTGTCGGGATCGATGTTCTCTTCCTCTTCATCGAAGAAGAGTTCCGAGGGCGGCGGCGGTGGAGGGGCGGGGGCCACGACACGCGGGGTGCGTGGCTTGGGGATGGGCAAGTAGCCGGACACGCGGGCAAACCCCGGCTTGGTCGTGGATTCCTCCAAAAGAAGCTGGCAGCGGAGGCCCACCAGCTTTTTGGCTTCCACATTGGTGGTGACCTGGAGGGCATCGCCCGTCAAGGCCTTGTACACCTTGTAGAAGTTCGACCGCTCACCGCGACTCTCGACATTGACGTAGGACCACTGCGGCTCGAGATCGGTGTAGCCGTCAATAGCCCACTTGAAGATCGAGGTCATCGGGTGTTCGCCACGCTCATTGGGCGTGGACGATGGCTGCGGTCGGGTAATCTCGACCAGGGTGGCGTTGTGCCCGCCAAGGATCAACTCCCGAGGCGGCGGCTGGGGGAACGAGAAATCCTCTTGATAGGTCTGCGGTACAGACATTGTGTCTCCTGGGGACGATTCATCACGGGAGCCTCCTGGTTCCTGGGTGTTAAAGTGTACCCCAAGGGATACTACGCCTGCCACTTGAGAACGCGGGTCAGGACGTTTCCAACCATCGACGGCAACTGGTCGATCTCTTCGCAGACGATGTACCCCACCCCGAGCGGGCCGTACATGTGTGCAAGTTGCCGATGCGGGGCACCTTCCCCGAGATAGATCATGAGGACTTCGGTGCCGCGCTTCCGGAGGTAGTTGCAGTGATCGCGGATGGCGTCGTGGGCCGGGGCACCGCCGTAGCTGTCCCCGTTCGGCAAGCCATCGTTGATGAACAGCACCAGTCGTTGACGGTCGTACCACTGCTTCTCGGCCCACGCGGCGACGGCAGCGAGTGCCGGACCATCGTAGTTGCCGCCGTGTGCAGAGATCGAGCCGATGCGCTCTGGGCCTGGGCGCATGGGGTCAACGATACGGAACACGACGCACTTCTCGTCGCGGTTGACGCCCATGTTGTAGGTTGGCGTGGTGTGGCCATGGATGGCGAAGTCCACGCCATTATTGGTTGAGGTTCGCAACTGCCGGAGTGCCGCGTCGAAGAGTGCGGCGGCGTTGCGGGCCATGAGGTAGCGATAGGTGCTGCCGAAGCGCCGGGAATTCTGATGTGCACCCATGGAGCCGGATTCGTCAACCAAGAGTTCGATGCCGATCTTGGGGGCCGAGATGATCTCGCGACGGCTGAATGCCCGTGGGGGCCTGCCGTTGGCCATCGAGATCGGGAACTCCACGATGCGGCTGTCGTCCATGCGGCCACGGAGTTGTGCTGAGATGTGTCGGTGTGGCGTGTTGGCGCGGAACTTGAGTTTCTGCATCAGGCGCGGGACATCGTTGGCCATCTTGCGCTGTGCGATGCGGGTCTCTTCTGCATCGACCTCGGCGTCGATCCAGGTGACCTTGACCATTTCGTTACCGACGTTGGTCACGATCTCGACTTGTTCCTGTTGCATGTCTCGTTCGATGGCCGACTGGATGCGCTGGGCGAGTTCGTCTTCCAGCCCTTCTATCTGCTTCGCTTCGGCGTCACCCCGGCCTTCGCCGTCGATGCGACCGTCGCGTTCCAGGAGGCCCTGCATTTCGTCTTCCATCTTCTCGAGTTGCTGGTGGTTGGGCTTGAACGCTTGCTCACCGAGGTCGCCTTGGTCTTCGGGGGCAATCTTGCCTTTGGTGAGCAGTTCGTACATGGCCGAGGCCGCGTTGCGGCGGGTGCTGGTGGGCACGTTCGTCTTGCGGACACGGTCCATGATGCGCGTGGCACCCTCGATGTACTTCTGGTAGTCCTCGGTCAGGAGGTCTTGTAGGTTGTCTTGCTCGTCCGGCACTTCGGTGTGCCGCCGACCACGATCCTGGATGATGTCGAAGAGGAGCGTGGGCACGAGTTCGCCCTTGGGGTCCATCGTTTGCAGGAGCGTGAGGGCTTCTTCGACCTTCGCTTCTGGCATGTTGTAGCGCCAATACTCATCGAGGTAGGAGCGATAGCCGGGGAAGGAGGCTAAGACCTCGGCCTCGATGTAGCTATCTTCGACCAGGGTGAGTGCCGCCTTGGCGATGGTTTCGTGATAGGGTTCGCCGGTGTTCAGGCCCTTGATGAGTTCGAGGGTCTCGGTCTCGAGTCGCATGGGCGTGTACTGGATGTGGGCACCCTCATGGAGGCCGTTGCCACCGACGATGGTCTTGGCATCGTCCATGAGTTCGGCCTTGCCAACCGCTTGGGTAACTGGCTTTGGCTCGAGCATGACGGTCTTGCCGTTATCGCGAATCTGGGCAGATTGTCGCGACATGCTCCAGCCGCGCTGCCGCCAGATGACGGAGGCAACGTGTTCCTTGCACACGATCTCGACCAGGGAGCGGGCGAAGCGCAAGGCGTCGGTGTGCTCCCAGGTGCCGTCGTTGTAGCCGGTGTAGTTGTAGCTGGTGTTGGTCCCGAGGTAGTGGGAGACACCTGACGCACCACGACCGCGACTGTCCCAGAGACCGCCGTACTCATCGTCGTAGTCGCCATAGCCGCCCCGGTAGTGGGGGGACCAGGGGTCGGTGGAATGTTTCTTGGCCGGTTTCGGCTTGCGCTTCCACTTCTTGCTACTGGCCGACTGGATGCGGTCCTTGGTATCGACGGTGTTACTCGTCGTCGTCGGCTGAATCTTCGTCTTCCTCGTCGCTGCCTTCGCTTTGTCCAGGAGCGAGTTCAAGAGGCCTGACGCCTGTTCCTCCGGCGTAGAAGCTGGTTGGTTTGCCATCGTCCTCTTCCTCGGTGGTGGTAAGGTCGGGGTCTTCAACCTCGACGATCTCGATCAGTTCCCTGGTGAAGATGCCTTCGGCCCCGAAGCTGCTGAACGCGTTGATGACGCAGAGTTCGATCCCGTTGGGGTCGGGGTTCGGGTCTTCTGCGGACGGCTCCGGGTGGTAGACGATCATGAAGTACTTGTCGGGCTTTTTGGGAGCGTAAATCCCATAGCTGGTCTGTGACGTGGGCGTGTCTCCCACGTAGGGCAACCGTCCGCTCATGTGTGCCTCTTGGTGGGTATGGTGGTCTTGAGTCGAGGGTTACTTGCCGAACTTGCCCTGGAGGACGACCGCGACACGGGCGCGAGGGGCCGAGGAGCCTCCATCGTTGGAGTAGCGTGGCAGCACGGACATGCGCAGCGCCTCAGCCGGGGGCATGCCGCCGCTGATCAGGTGGCCGCAGGCGATCAGGGTGCGGGTGCTGATGGTGCGCTCGAGGGCGTCGTTCTTGGACGGGTCGGCCATGGTGCGAATCTCGCTGGCGAACTCGCACAACTGGCGGGCGATCACGTCGCTGATGTTGGTGCGCTTGGTGACGATCTGGGCTTCCTCGCGCAGTGGCGGGAAGTTGACCTCGATGGGGTAGGTGAAGCGGTTCTCGAGCGCTTCGTCCATGAGGTAGGTCCCGGTGAAGCTGGCACCGAGGTTGGAGGTCCCGAAGATCACGACGCTCGGGTCCACGATGACGTGGCGCTGGAGGTAGTCGGACCAGACCTCGCCGGTGTGGTCGAGTAGCGGGAACAGCGGGCCAGCGTTCGACGGGCTGATGCGGTTGATCTCATCGAGCAGGATGCAGGCGCGTGGCGTGGCCAGGGCCTCGACCAGCATGGAACTGACGTAGTGGGTCGCGCCATCGCGGAACTCGCGGAAACCGAGCAACTCTTCGGGGCTGATCTTCGTGCCCATGTCGATCTTCACGAACGGGCGCTTGTGCCGAGCGCTGAACTCGTAGGCGAAGGAGGTCTTGCCGCAGCCAGCGGGACCGATGAGTTGCGCCATGACGCGGTGACCGGCGCGGGAGAGGCGCTCGAGGGTGTTGCCGTAGGCGGTCAAGGCAGCCGGGGCGATGTAGAGGGGGTCGCCCGCCACATAGCGCATGCCCATCGGTAGCAGTTCCTGCGGCAGCGCCTCGATCTCTTCGATGGCCTTCTCGCGGGGGACCTCGGTGTTGTACGCGCCCATCGAGGACAGTGGGGCCATGGCCTTGATCTCGAGACGCTCCGAGGGGATCAACTCTACCCGGACATCGACCTTGTCGTCGCGCTTGAGGGTGCGGAGGGTTGGCTTGCCCTCGGCGTCGGTGGTGAACATGGTCGCGTCGAAGCGGGCCAGTCGGGCGCGGTCCTCACCGGGAACCTTGATGCGCACGATATTCTCGTTCGGCTCCGCACTGACCTTCTGGATTTCGCCTTGCAGGACCATCGTCGTAGTCACTGGTGTGTTGCTCCTCGTGTTTTCGGTATTCAGTGGTTCGTGGCCGGTGCGAGGGTGATATTAGTCGATGACCAGCGTGTCGCCGTCCAGGTCGAAGGGCGGGGTGTCGCCGTCTTCGTCAGCGCTGACCAGGGACAGGAGGTTGAACTCGTCGGGGCCGGTGCGCTGAATCTCGGCGTTCAGGGGCACGCCTTCCTGGAAGGTGCGGAAGGTCTTGCCGCGCAGGGGGATTTGGCGGATGAACGCTTCGTTCGGCCAGTTGAAGGCGAGGGTGCGGGAGTTGCGTTGGGACACGACGACTTCGGCATCGACGGTGACGAATGAACGGGTCATGGGTGTGCTCTCCTGTGATGATGGTTGACTGGTCGATTAGTGGTAGGGTGTCGGGGTCCAGTCGTAGCAGATGGTGACCGCGTCACCCTTGGACGTGAAGCCTACGGTTTGGCAGGTGCAGTGACAGTTGGTCATAGCAAAGAAGGCCATGACGATGAGAACGATTGCCGCGATGGCGACTGCTGTGATGAACGACGCGAGTAGCTTGTCTTCTCGCCACATGTTAGCTCTCGCTGAGGGTGCCTGCGGGGGCGACACGCTTGGCGACAAGGCGCGTCCAGGGGAAGAGTTCAATCTCGACATCGAACTCCTTGTTGAGCGCCACGGGCGGCTCGCCGGAGAAGGTGAAGTAGCGCGGCTGGCCGTACTTGGTGCCATCGGGGATGCAGGCCTTGGCCAGATTGGGGTGCCCATCTTCACCGATGTCGATGAGGACCGCTTGGCCCCGGAACTTCTGGATTGGCTCCTCGCTGGTCACGACGACTGGCTCGCTAATCTCCTCCGGCTTGGAGATGGTGATTTGCATGCTGTGTCCTTTCCGAATCCTGTGCGTCACATTCCTTAGTAACGTATGAAGGTTTGTGCCTGTTACGGACTGCGGCAATAATACAGCATTGTATGTTCCCGTGGTGTTGGCATGACAATAGGGGTGACTGTCTCTTTTTTGGAGACAGTCACCCCTATTGTTAGATGATCGGGTCGCTGCCCGCATAGTCGGCGTCATCGCGTTCCCGAGTACGCCGCGTCTGGGCCATGTACTTGCCGCTAGGGTTGAAGGTTGCGACGATGCCGTCGATGATTGTGTATTCGACTGGTAGTTCGCCCTCCAAAGAAAGCTCCTGCTCGACTTGCTCTGCCTGCCACTGGAGTCCGCTGGCTTCTTCCTCGGACTCAACGATGATTTGTGTCAGGTGCGCGATCTTGCGGAGCCGGTGGTCCTCGAAGCGGGCGTCATTGGACCGATAGGACTCGAAGGTCCGCAGCTTCGTTTCAGCGACTACGACTTTCTGCTGGAGGGCCTGTATTGCGTAGAGGAGGGCGTCGAGACGCTGCACCCTACGGTCGGGCACGGGGTCGAGTTCGGTGGGCGGCGTGCAGATGCAGACGACTGGGCTGCGGTGGCAACGAGGGCAGGGCTGGTCGGGTTCGTGGAACTCGACACGCTCCCAGGTCGAGCGCAGGTTCTGTTCGTCTTCCTCGGTGTTCTCGGGATCGAAGATGAGTTCGTTGGCGGGCTGCGCCTTCTTGCCACGGAGTTCGGTGTAGTTGATGTCTTGGAACCCAGGGTGGTCGAGGTCTTCTTCGTAGCCGTCGTCACCGGGTTCGTAGATGGCACGATTGGGGTCTTCGGGGAGCGGCAGGTAATCCTGCCAATCGGTGCCAGTCATACCTTCTGCGGTAAGCTTCTTCTCGGGCTGCGTGAACTCGCGCAGCTTGGGAAACTGCTGTGCATAGAGCGGGGTGGCATCGGGATCGTAGATATCGGTGGAAAAGACGTAGGTCTTGGGGCCGGAGTGTATGTGCTGCTCCCCGCGTTCGACCACGAGATTCCCGAGTGTTCCGTTCCACTTGAGAATCTCGTGGTGAATGGGGACGATGTGCTTGAGGTCGTCAGGGACGCGTCGTCCGCGACGAACACCGAGGACAGCGGGGCGGTTGAGAATATAGGCTTCGGGCCAGAGTGCCTCATCTTCGAGGAGAACTTGGCGTTGGGCCTTGGCGGCGTCAGCAGCTTCCCGCATTTTGGTCTCGCGTACGAGCCGCCAATGGTCGTTCTCGACCTGAGTATACCATTCTTGCAAGCCTTCAAGCCAGAGGATGCTGAGCCTGCACTCTTCGTGCAGTTGAATGGTGGCTGGGGTGAGTGTCGGGAGCGCGCCCTTGGGCTTCATACCCTCTAAGGTCTTGACAATGCGTGCAAGCTCTGCTAACATGGTCGTGTGCTCCTTCTGGTGTGTGGTGACAGGCCCGTTCCACTAGCCCGAACCCCGGTAGCTGAGGTCGATAGCTACCGGGGTTCTTCTTGTGCGCGATACCGGAGATACTCGTCGTAGCTGTTGATGGGGATGGGGTTCCCCTGTTGGTCTGCGAAGTCGGGCTTGCTGAAATCGATGTGGTCAGGCGCGAACAGCTTCGTTTTGTACTGTCTCGCTGCCCTGTCCCGAATCTCCTGCTTCACCTGTGACGACAGCCCGTTCCAGCACCATGCCACGAGTCGCTTTGCCCACGGGTGTGCGCTGCTGCTCGATAAACGCGTCCAGGTGACTGCGGAGTAGGCGAGCAAAATCCTCAGGATTGCAGATGGTGACATCACCGATGTTCTCTCCGTTTACGTGTGTGCTGTGCACCCTGGCTTCGAAGCCATGCAACTGCATGTCGCGGATGGTGTTGACGATGGTCACGGCATCGAGCCAGTTCTCGTGCTTCTCGAGATGCTTTAGGGATCGCCTGAATGAGCGTTGGTGCAGACGGTCGAGGGTTTCCCGGCGCAGGCGGAGCGAGTAGGCGAACGCGTCCTGGAGGAGTCCGCTAATCTGGTCGTGGTTCACGAAGATGGCCGTGAGTGGCATGACGAAGAAGAGGTAGATGGCCACTACGACCAAGACGATGGCGAGCGCACCAACGGTCACGCTGAAAAGAAACTGGAGGAAGTCCACGACGTTCTGCACGGCCTGCTCCTTTGGGGGTGATAATGTGCCAACTTGGCAAGAATTAGGTGACGCTGGCGTCGAGGACCGGAAGCTCTTCGTTGAGCATCTCGAACTCGGGCGACGTGCTGTCGATGACCGCTTGGCAGTGTCCGCAGATGATATCGACGCAGTAGTCTTCTCGGGTGACCTTTGTTTTCCACCCATCTGGCCCGAGGTCATGGGTGCGGGCGATGCCGGTGGTGACGCGCTCGTGCACCCTGGTCATCTTGGTATGGCATGCGGGGCACTGATGCCTAGCTACCGTCATAGTCGTCGTTCTCCTGGGCGTCGGCCTTGCTGCTAATCCAGAGGCCAATGACGCCTGCTATCGTTGCCAGAATCACGAGTGCTACGTTTTGCACGCTTCTCCTTCTCTTCCAGCCACTGATGGGCGAGCCTGCCGATGATATAGAGCGCGATGCAGGTTAGCCCGAAGCCGAGTGTCAAGAGCATGGTTCCGATGACGACTTCCAGTATGGTCTGCCTCTGTGCCCTTGGGAACACGGCACTCAAAGCCGTGTTCCCAAGGGCTATATCTTAGAAGGCCGCCTCGAGGTCCTTGATGGCTTCCTCGTTGGCCTTGTACTCGGTGCTGACCTTGCCCCACTCGACCGCGAGGTTGACGCGCTCCTCGGAATCGGGGGCCGCGCTCATGCCCGCCATCTTGATGCGGTTGAGTTCGGTGATGAGATTGGCGCGCTTGGCCAGGAGCGACTGGCGGTCGAGGTTCTGCTCCTTGAGGGCCGCTTCCCGCTTGGCGAGATGGGCCTTGCCGTGCTCGGAGTTCAGCCACTGCTGGAGTTCCGCGCCATTCTCGTAGGCGGTGCACCAGGGGTGGTACTGGCTCACGGCCATCGAGCGATTCGGGAACGGCTCGCCGTTGGGGAGGGTGACCTCGGCCAACTTCATGGCGGGCTGGAACTCGATGCCGTTGCGACCGGCATTGTAGATGTCGAGGACGAAGCCGGTGCGACCCGTGGGCTGGCCCTTGGCATCGGTGACATCGACCTCGCGAGTCTGGAAGCGATAGATGTCCCCCGTGGTCATGTTGCAGTGGCGATTGTCACCACGGCGGGCGAACTGGGCGAGGCCGGTGCCCGCGTAACCGGGGCGGGACTGCAACTGGATGTAGTTGTTGCGCATGAAGTAGGCGCAACGGGCGGCGTCCCGCTCCTCGATGCTGAGGCTGGCGTCCTGCCAGATGGCGATCTCGGGGCTGTAGTTCGGGTCCTGGATGGGCTGGGGCGCGATGGGAACCTCGAGGGCGTCGAAGTCGATGGTCATCGTGGTCTCGGTCGAAGCGGTCTTGGTGCTCATGGTGTGCTACTCCTTGTGGTGTGGGGGTTGAAGGTTGAGAGATAAGAAATGAAACTGAGGATTAGAAGGGGGTAGGCGACGACCGGAGGTCAAAAAGATAAGCGAGGCGAAGCCGAGCCTTTTTGACCGTAGGTCTAGCCTACCCCCCCTTCGCCCGTCGTCGTTGGTCGCTTATTCGATACCGTCCAGGTCGGAGGTATCATCGAGGTCTTGGACGCGCACGATGGGTGGTGTTGGGGGAGTGTAGCGTTCGACGCCGAGTTCTTCTTCGATTGCCCGAACCTCCTGTTCTGTGGCTCCCATTTTGCAGGCCACGTTCTGTACAAAGTCGAACATGCCGGTCTCTTTGTCGAAGGTGATTGCGAATGCCATGTGTCCTTGCTCCCTGTCTCCTGGGTGCCAGTATGTTGAGTATCCTCCTGGGGGCACAAACTCTTTTGCGCTCTCACGGATACAGAGGCTTTGGAAGGTGCGGCTTCTTTTCCAGTAGAGTTCCTCTACTGCTTTTGTCCAGGTCTCCTTCCACCGTTTACCGCTGTGGGGCACGTTGACGACTTTCGATGCTAGCATTGTGTTACTGGCACCTTCCTTAGGCGTGCCTTGCGCATGGCATCGCGAGTCCCTGGTCCCTCACCAGGGGCGGCGATGAGTTCATCGGCCACGTCTACGACGTAGGTGTTGCGAATGATGCCTGCCTGACGCTGGTCTGGGCCATTCCAGTCGGCGGGGAAGGTGATGAGTGGCAGGTTGTTGGTGTAGGCATAGCTGCGTGCCACGGCATCGAAGCCACGTGCACCACCCTGGATGATGCACAGCTTTTGTCCAGGCTTGTAGCTGCACACCTTCTGCACAGATTCTTCGAAGGCGGTGTAATCCCGCTCGGCATCGCGTTCGCGTGCGCCGGATGCTGCTATCATGAGGTAGTTACTTGCGGCCTTGGCCTTGGCGATAGCGGCCATTGCTGAGGCGAGGTCCCAGTATTCGCGCTTGCCCTTCGTGGGTGACTCGATGACACAGTAGGGCAACTGACGCACGAGCGGCTTCTTCTCTTCCTCTTGGGGCACTACAGCGAGTGCAGTGGGCGTTTCTTTCTTGGAGGGCAGCGTGTAGACGCGGACATCGCGGTCGCTGAGCACGTCGTTGATGATATCTTCGATGGCTCCCCAGTCGCCACCACCGAGGCCTGCGCCGATGCGTGGCATGTGGATGACCTTGGTGGTGTCCTCGGTGCGCGTGAGGGATTCCAGGCAGCTTCGCAGGTGGTCGTAGTCGAGAGGTTGGGGGTGGTCTGCGGTTTTGTAGCCGTGTTGTGCGGCCATGTGGGCGACCAGCAGGTGATTGGTGAGGGACTCGAGATGCGTGAACCCTAGCGAGAAGAACGGGCTTTTGTGCCACTTGCGATAGCTGGGTTCGGCGCGTGGGTACGCCTTCGAGAGTTGTCCGCTGAATCCCCTACCCCAGCCACCGAGGTCATTGACCACATGGGCGATGATGCCTGTCTTGGCAAGCTGCAAGATATCGCCATCGATGTAGGTGATAGCCATCGCGTGCCTCTCTTTCGTGTGATGAATTGGAATTAGGGATTCGTTACAGACGGCGACGGAATCACGGCCAGGAAGGGCCGGAGCGAAGCGAACGGCCCCTGGCCGTGATTCCTAGACGGCTGTCCTATGCCGAGGGTGGGTAGGTCCCCTGGTTTCTGGTGGCACGTAGCGCCACTTCTGATTGGTCTGCTTGCGGAAGCCGAACTCGAACATCTCTGGTGTGGTCATGCAACGCCTCTTGTTGTGGGGGCCGATGCGATGCTTCCACCAGTTCTTGATGTCGGTGAAGTACTTGTGGCAGTGTGCGCAGTTGAGGCTACCTTTCTTGGGTTGTGGCATTGTCCTCCTGGAATTCGTATGGGCATTCGCTACTTTCGTGGCCGTGCTTGTTGCAGAATTCGCAGGTTTCGCCTTCGGGCTGGATGCTCAGCAGGTGGGCGAGTGCGATGTCGAACGCCTGCTGGGTGCTGCTGGCGCGAACCTGACGCTTGTGGGAGGGCGCGTCTTCGGTGGTTAGGTCGGTAGTGGTGAGTGTCACGATGTAGTGTGCGTTCGATGTGTAGCTTTCGTCGTGCCACTTTGCATTGGCGGTATGTGCACCGATACGGGTAGAGAAGTCGCGGTCCATGTGTGGCCTCCTGTAGTGGCTTGAGAGCCATGATTTAAGTGTACCAAGGCTGAGAGCCTCTGTGCTTCGCGTGGGCTGCACACAGAGGCTCTCAGCTACCTAGTCGGGAAGGTCTTGGGCCATGTTGTAGAGGATGTATGGGGTGAGGAGTTCCATCTCGTCGTACTCGTTGGTTACGGTCGCGAGAATGTCGTTCTTCCAGTCTTGTGCTTGCTCGATAATCTCCTGCTTGGTGAATTTCCTGCCGCTAGTGCCGTAGTAGAGCGCCTTCATGGTTTCGCGAACCTTATTGAAGGCTTTCTCGTTGGGCCACTTGGTATGCGGTACGTGTGCGCAGGCAATGTCACGCAGGCGCTTGTACTCGGCGTAGTCCTTCTGGAGCGTGAGTTCGCGTTGCAGCGACTGGATATGGTGGTCGAGTGCCTGCGCTTGGTCGCAGAGTTCATCGAACTCGACATTGCCGATACCGTAGCTGGCACCCTTGGCTTCGAGGGTGGCAATCTTGTCATCGAGACGATTGCTGCGTGCGACAGCTTCGTTGATGGCTTGCTCGAGGTCGTTCATGGTATTCCTCCAATGATGTGCGTGCCCCTGCCTACAATAGGCAGGGGCTTGGGTGCCTAGCTCCAGCGTAGCGCGATGCGGCAGGCTTTGACGATGGGTTCATCATACCAGCCACGATTGACGTAGAAGGCGATGGTCTCGGCAATCTTGGTGCGTGTGGTTGCGCGGTCAAGTTCCTGCAAGCGTTCCAGTTCCCGAATTTCGGCATCGCGGTAAGGCTCGTCGTACCAGCCATAGCCACCATCGGCGTGGTCGTGATACCACTCTGCGATATCGAAGGAGCGGTCAGTGGTCCGCTTGCGCAGGACCTTGAGGTTGGGGGGTAGGAAGCGCCATGCGAAGTTATTCTCTGCTTCGATAGCCTCGAGACTGTCGGGTGTGGGCAGGGGAACGAGGAACTCGGCCAGTCGCGGGTTCATGACTTTCCCTCCAAGAATGATGGCCTTGACAGCACATCGCTGCCTGTGTATACTCGACCACGTCCCCCCGAACTCTAGTAACTAGACACTTGAGACGTGGTAGGATAGAAGCCGTGGTCCGGAACACGAAACGCAAGTGAGAGTGTTCCGAGACCTAAGGCACAGAGATAGAACTATGTGAGTGTTGAAAACCACAAGGGGATAGTAACTAGAACAGAGACCGTGAGGGCTACGCTTGAGGCTAGGCCCTCACGGTCTCTGTGTCTGGCTTCGCTAGAAGGGCACGTTCGCACCACAGTCGGACTCGTCGCAGACAACGAAGCTCTGGCCGCATACCGGACAGTTGCCGAGAATCGGAAGCTTGGGAGGGCGGCTGTAGTAGGGGTCGTAGCCTTCCTCGTGGTCGTCCCAGCGGTCAGGCGTGTCCTCGGAACCAAGCTCGTAGGGGGTCATGCTGTGCGAATCCTGTGCAGTGAGTGAGAGGATGGTATCGGACTCGCGAGGGCGTGCCAGCGTGGCAAGGGTATCGATGTCGTCAAAGACGATGACTTCGGCCATGCGGCAGACCAGCCAGAGGTCCTCGGCGTGTTCGAGGAAGGTTTCGTCGGGCATGCTGTCGAGGGTCGAGAGGTAGGACTGATAGCGCTTGAGGTCGCGGTTCATGGTCTCCTCCATTCTGACAGGGATGACCGGCCTCTAAACCAGTGTCTAGGTAGGCCGGTCCCCTGCACGCTCGCACGCGCACGCCTGATTTCGTTGGTATGACTAGGAAACGATGGTCGAACCCATGTCGCGCAGACGCTTGGCCACCTGCTTGCCGGATGCCACCAACTGTCCCAGGGGCTTGCCATTGGCCTTCGCCACGCAGTAGCTGTCCCGCAGGAGCAGGTAGCGCGCTTCGAGCCGCACGATGTCCGTCACCTGCTTGTCGTTCGCCAGCCTGTACAGGATGTCCCGCGCCTCGATGGTGAAGAAGCCCGCACGCCCACAGACCGCTTCGATGAAACCCTTGGCATCCACCGGCAACTCCTTCACTGACTCCGACTTCGCCGCACCGATGAGGTTGACATCGCCCACCATCTCGTCTGCCCGCTGCCCGTTGACAATCATGCTGCTACCCTCCATACACGACAGACTACAGCTACCACATACCACACACTACAGACGACACACTACAGACTACACACTACGCACGACACGACTACCCCCTACTGGACTACTATCTACACACGCAACCTACACCCCTACCAGTGTCGCCAAATTTGGGCATGCCGTATGTGACGACTCCGTCAGGAGCCTTAGGTCGCCTCGACAAGATGGTCGATGTTCAGGGAGAATGACTGCATGAGTGCAGAGGAACAGGTTCCCTCCAATCGAAAGAACTTGATCCCGTTTCGGGGGGTCGGTGATCCGCGTTCTGATGAGGCACGGGCCAAGGCGTTGGAGGTCAAGCGCGCCAGGAAGTATCGGTATGTGGAAGATGTCGCGCATGCCGAGGACTTGCTTTCGGACTCACTGATTGATGCTGCCGTGACGGCACGCGCCATTGTGCGCGGTGAGGCGAAAGCCTATTTGATCAACCACAAGACGGGCGAGGTGAATGAGGTGCCCGTCGATCCCGCGACACGGTTGAAGGCGGCTGAGTTTATTTTTAAGCGTATTGCCGGGGAGCCTGAGCGGAACACGACGTTGGACCTGGGCGAGGGTGTGCAGGGCATGTTTAATGTGTTGACTGGTGCCGCTGCACGCCAGCATTGGGAAGATCGTCAGGTGATCGAGGCTGAGGTCACCCCATCTTTGGAGGGCTAATTGGCTGCTGCGGTAACGTATTCGAAGGCTGATGTCGAGAGTGGGATGTTTGCGGCACAGACGGTGCTGCCTTCTGCTGCGCGAACCACGACCCAGACGGGTGACGATATCTACACGTATATTGCGTTTGGTATTCACTTCACGCTTGATATGACGGCGGTGGGCACAGGTTCGGTGACGGTGACGCTCCAGGGGAAGGACCCGGCGTCAGGGAAGTATTACACGATTCTGGCTGGTGCTGCGGTGATTACGAATGTGACGAATCGCTATACGGTCTTTCCGGGTGCGCCGGTTGCTGCGAACGTGTCCGCGAATGACGGATTGCCGCAGGTTATTCGCTTTGTGGTGACCGCGAACAACGCCAATGCCGCGACGTACTCGCTTGGGTATAGCTTTATTACGTGCTAGGGGTTGGTATGGGTGATTTGCTGCATCGGGTGCCGCTGCGTGAGGGTCAGATTATCGCGACGGTGATTCGCGCTGATGGAAGTCGTGAGGAACTGGGTGTGGTGTCGTATTGGCACCGAAACCCACTGATGCGATGGCGGTATCGTTTGCTACGCTTTTTGGGGGTGATGTAATATGGCTATTTTGGTGAATGCCGGTCGCGAGATGATTACGGGGCTGATTGCGAAAGTGGGTGCCGGGAATGGTTCGCTCAGTCCGAAGTATATCGCCTGGGGTACCTCGAGCACCGCCGAGGCTGCTTCGCAAACGGCATTGCAGGCGGCGAGTGCCGAGGCCCGAACGCTGGGTACGATGAGTCAGGTGACGACTTCGGTGACGAATGACACGTTCCAGTGCGTGGGGACGATTACGTCGGCATCTGGTCAGACGATTGCCGAGGCTGGGCTGTTTGATGCGTCGAGCGCTGGGAACATGTTGATTCGCGGTATCTTTACGGGTGTGGCGCTTCTGACTGGCGATTCGATTCAGTTTACGATAAAGCTCCAGTTTACGTAGGAGGGGACATGGCTAAGCGCTACATCTTGAAGATTCGTACGTATGCTATTGTCGATGGTGTGAAGCAGGCGTGTTACGTGGTTGCCGATACGGCTGGCTCGCCGTACGTCGAGGTTTGGCCTGACGATGACACGGTTTGCGCGACTCGGGCGGCTGCGAAGGCCAAGATGGACGAACTGAACGGGGTGTAACAGGTGGCCGTAGCGCTTGATGTCAGCAATGCGGGTGCTATTACTGCTTCTGGCACAAGCGCTAGTTGGTCGCATACTATTACGACTGCCAGTGACACGCATTTGTTTATCCTGTTGGGGTTCAGTAATCTGAACCCCACTTCCATTGGCGTGACTGTCGATGGGAATGCCGCGACGTTGGAAGCGACGGTTGATATTTCGACCGCTGGCAACAAGTACAAGTCGCAGATTTACCGGATTGCCATTCCCGCAACAGGGTCGAAGGCGGTTTCGGTTACGTGGACGGGTAATTCGCGCTGTAGTTGGGCCAGTATTAGTTTTACGGGTGTTTCTGCGGGTACACCAACTGCCGATATTGAGCAGACGGGTACTTCGGTTGCGAGTGGGAATCAGACCGTTGCCAAGACGACAGCATCTGGTGATGCTGCATTGATTTTGTACGCGGTTACCGCCGATGGTGGTGTACCGGCGACGGTTGATACCGGCGATACGCAGATTCGCGGCGTCTCTACTGGCACGGTGATGGCTCATTACTCGAGCTATCAGCTTGCGTCTGGTGCCAGTACGACAGTTGGCCTGTCTGCATTGAATATTAGTCGTGTTCAGGCTCGTGTTTCGCTGACGGTGAAGCAAACGAGTGGTGGGACGACGAATCAAGACTTGACGGTGACGAATACACCGACTGCTTCGGTGCTGCTGGCCCTGGCATTTGCGCGGGTGTTGTCGGTCGCCGCTGGTTCGACGCCGACATTGTTGCGGGTGTTGTCGATGCTGCGTGCACTGACGGTAGCGCGGGCTTCAACGCCGACGCTGGCGCGTGTTGCTTTGCTGCTTCGTGTGTTGTCGGTAACTGAATCGAATACAGCCACCCTGTTGCGTGGATATGTGCGTCAGTTGTCGGTGACGCGGGCGAGTGCCGCGACGTTGGCTCTGGCTTCGACGCGCTTGCGGCAGCTTGCGGTGACGACGGTGACGGTGGCGACGATGAGTCGCGTGCTTTCACTGCTACGGACCCTGAGTTTTGCGTCGGTGTCGAGTGCTTCGGTGGTGCGGTTGGTGTCGTTTGGGCGCTTGTTGACCGCTACGGTGTCGAGTGTTGCGACGTTGCTGCTACTGCGTCCGCTGGTGCTGGCGGTTGCGGCTGGGAGTTTTGCGTCGGTAGCTCGGGTTGCGTCATTGTTTCGGACGCTTGCCTCGACAATTGCCCCCCAGGTGACGTATCTTCGGTTTATCGGGAAGACATTGGCGATCTCGGTATCGAACGTTGCGGCCATGACCAAGTTTCGTGCCCTTCTTTTGGGGGCAACCGCAGGCGTCGTGGTGACATTCGGCCAGTTGCGCGGCATTCTTTTGGGGGTGGTGCGGTCCCCGGTGGCATCGGTTGCCCGCGCATTGTCGCTGTCGCGGACGTTGGTGGCATTGGTTGATGGTCGGGCGCGCTTTCAGTTCTTGATTGGCAAGGTATTGGTGGTATCAGCGCCGACCTTTGCTCGCGTATCTCGCGGTTTCTTCAAGAATATCTTGGTTTTTCGCGCGTCTGCGGCTTCACTGGTGAATGATATTTTCCGTAAGGCTCCATTCCCGCACTTTGGCACTCGTCGTTTCTTGGGCCAGCGTCGTGTTGATCCATTGACTGGCCGTCGAAACTCGCGAACGTGGGATCGTTAATGTCAGGTTTCACATGGGCTGCGCAGCCACGTCAGGACCGTTTTCTCAGCGAGTTTCAGGAGGTTTTTGAGGCTGCGTACGGGGGCGCTGCTGGGGGTGGCAAGACTGACGCGCTATTGATCTATCAGTTGCTCCGTCGCACTACCTATCCCGGCAGCCGTGGGTTGTTTTTGCGGCGTCGGTTTACTGACCTCGCGCAGCCTGGGGCCGCGCTTGATCGTTTTCGTCAGCTTTTTGGGCCGTTCGGTGTCGTCTACAATGCGAACTCCCACGAGGCCACTTGGCCAAACGGCAGTGTTACGCGCTTCGGCTACATGGACACTGATGCTGATCGATACCAGTACCAAGGGGCGCAGTTCGACGATATTACGTTTGATGAGGTCACGCAGTTCAGTGAGATTCAGTATACTTATATGTTCTCCCGTATTCGGGTTGTAAATCATGATCTCGCCGCACTCGGTCTCCGTGCCCAGATACGCTGTGCTGGAAACCCAGGTGGCATAGGTCATAGTTGGTTCAGGCGGCGCTTCGTTGATCGCTGTTGGGACAAGATATACCGTGACCCAGACACTGGCCTCACTCGTGTTTTCGTTCCAGCCAAGGTTGATGACAATCAGGCTCTCTTGACCTCGGACCCCATGTACAAGCATGCGCTCATGAATCTCCCGGAAGTGGAACGGCGGGCTTTGCTTGATGGTGACTGGGACATATTCGCTGGTCAGGTGTTCGGTGAATTCCGACGCGACATTCATGTGATCCCTCCGTTTGTTCCGCCTGCACATTGGCGGCGGTGGATCGGCTTCGACTGGGGGTATGCGGCCCCGTACGTGGTGTTGTTCTTTGCCGAGAACCCCGACACCAAAGAAGTGGTGGTGTATCGGGAACTGACTGGCAACAAGGCCCATGATAGCGAGATCGCTGCACGTATCATGGAGGCCGCGCAACTCGAGGCCATTGGTGCTATGTACTGCGACCCGAGTATCTGGTCCAAGAAGAATGATACGTCAACTGCCGATATTATTGCCCACACTCCCGGTTGGCGTATCCCCCTCGAACCCGCGAATAATGACCGTTTGCAGGGGTGGCGTCGTGTGCACGAATATCTTGGTTGGAAGCCCGACGGTTTCGGCGGCGAAGCGGTAAGCCCGCTGCTGAAAATCTGTGAGAATTGCCGTTACCTGCTCCAGAGTCTCCCTGCTCTCGTCTACGATGACGTTCGGGTCGAGGACGTGGACACCGATGGAGACGATCACGCTGCCGACGCCCTCCGGTATGGTCTGGTCAGTCGTGCCGGGGTTCATCTGCCAAATGTGAACGGTGGCAGCATAGTCTTCTTTAGCCGAATCTAATGGAGTGGACATGGTAGACGCCTCGCTGATGCACCAATATCCCGAACTCCAGAACGCTCCGGTGATTCTGTCGGACGGGAACCAAATGACGACTCGGGTGCAGGAGATTAAAAGCTCGCTGCGTGAGCACTTTGAGCGGATTATTAAGCTTGATCGCTACTCTCGTCGCCAGAAGACGGAGTGGTTCTCAAACAAGGGCTTTAATGCGCCTTCGATCATGCGTTCCACGATCCGTGCGAGTGAAAAGACTGCCATTGCGTATCTTGCGGGTGGTACGTTTACTGTTCGTGTAGCAAGTTATGGCGCGTATGCCGGGATGTCGCAGCAGGACGAAGCGCGGAGCGAGCGTGATAGCCGTTTTGAGCGTATCGCACGCGCAATTTTCCACCACATCGACCGTCAGTCTGAGGTGAACCTGTTGTACGAGCCGGTGCGCCGTGCGGTACGTCAGGGTGAGATTATTATGCAGTTTGGCTGGCTTCCGGAGGAAGCTCGTCGCATTGATCCGCCAATGTTGCCGACGATGGCTCCGCAAATGACCTCCTTTGACGATGCGCTTGGTGCCGAGATGGGTGAGGGTGGCGGTGCGCCGCCTCCACTGCCGGATATGGCTCCGCCTGCGGGTATGCAGACGCCGATGGAGGGCAATACGGGCGGTCGCGACCTTGCGTCTATGCTTGGTCAGGGCAATATCGACACCGAGGTTGAGGAGTCGAAGTATCGTTTCCCGCTGGCGGTGCGCGTACTCAACCGCTTGAAGGTGTTTTACGAGCTTGACGCTTTTGGTGAGCCGATTGAGGTGTACCACTCGTACACGGCACGGGCGAGCACGCTTTCTTCGGAGTATCCGGAGTGGGCCAAGAAGTCGAATCGTAACCCGCACGATCCCGTGGTGGTGATCGAGGGGTGGGTAGGTGCTTGGGCGGCGGTGACGATTGATGGGGAGTTGGTTGACGGGTATCCGCGTTTGCACCAGTATGGTGCACGTCCACCGTTTATCATCGAGCGCTGCGCTCCCGAGGAGGTTGTTGGGGTGGATCAGGGCACAGTGATGGCGGATATCGTGGTTGGTATGCCGTTCTGTGCTGACATGATTGAGGCATACGAGGAGGCTTGTGTTGGCTCCTCACTCAAGCGCGTGATCCTTGAGAACACCGCGATTGGTGCCTATGTCTTGACGAAAACAAATGCCGCACGTGCAGGTGCCCCCGGTACGAATGAGGAGAATGCTGGAATAACGCTCGGTCCAGGCACCATCTTTCAGGCTTACGGTGAAGAAGAATTGAAGCCGCTGCTTCCGCCGCCGCTGCCACCAGCGCTTGCGGCGTACCTTGAGGAAGCTGAAAGTGACATGGCTTCCCTTAGTTTCAGTCCAGCTTTCTTGAAGGGGGACTCCGAAGGGGACCCGAGCGGCTATGCGGTCGAGCAAATCCGTCAGGCGACGATGGCGCGCCTTATGCCCTACCGTGACGGCATAGATCGCGCATTCTCGCGCCTCTTCGAAAAGCTCTTTGAGGTCTTGAGTACACATTGGGCACCTGAATGGGGGAGTGAACTCACCGTCTTCGGCCAGAAGGAGGGGGAGTTCTTCTCCGAGACGATTACCGAAGAGGACATGTCGCCGCCGCCCCAGCATGTGGAAGTGACGCTGACCCCGGCGCTCCCGCAGAACAAGATTGCCGAACGGCAGGCGAACATCGCGGCGTGGCAGGCAGGGACGCGGGATATTCTTACGATTATGGAGGAAGACGGTATTGCTGAGCCGCAGGAGGAGTATAACTCGGTTCTGCTGCACAAGCAGCAGCTTGAAGACCCGATGGCGCGGGCGGCAGCCGTGACGGCCATTATCCAGCAGCGAATGGCCCGGAAGGGACTAAATCCGCAAGCCCTGATGCCCGCACAAGCGCCACAAGGTCAGCCCCCCGCTGGTCCTCCGGGTGCTGCTCAATCAGGTCCGCAAATGCCGCCTGGGCCTTCTGGCGGAGGTCCTCAGCCTGGGCCAGGAGGTCCGACGCCGAATGCCCGCCCTCAAGGACCCGCCCCGCAAATGCCGCCAGGGCCTCGTAATAGCCAGCACGGGCCAGCGCCACAGCAGCGTCCTGGTATGTCTCCTTTGGGGGTTCCGGGTGCGCCGAATCCTCCGGTGCAAGTGCAGACGAAGAAGCGTAGTCCGGGAGGGGGTCACTAATGGCACGAATTTGGCGCGTAGGCACCAACGAACTGCGTGATGAGGCCATTCCTTTTGCTCCTGGTACCGATGAGTACTATCGGTATGTTGCGGCGTGGCGGTCGAAGGCGCTTGGTCTCAGCTACCAAGCGCCGGAGTCTTTCAATGCCGAAGGGGTGCAGGGCGGTGATCGCGATACGTACAACAAGGGCCTGAAAGCGTGGTATCAGCAGCAGTATGAAGCTACGCGGGCGATGGACCATTCTGGCCAGCAGGCACAGGGCTATCTTGGGTATCAGGATTCTGCTGGCCGCGACTTTAGTATCTATGATGGCAATCACAATGGCATGCCTGATGCCGGTGAGGGATTTGGGAAGTACGGCGGTGCCGGGAACCGCAACCCGGCGTCGGGTGCCGATAACCGCTGGAACGATCTTGATGGGAAGGACGTTCGTACGGATCAGCAGAAGTTCTATGATCGCGAGTTGAGTGGGTATAATCAAGTCGCCAACGCCGAGGGGACGTACAATTGGTATGCCGACGAGACGTACAGGGACAAGAATGGCACCGAGCAGAAGCGCAAGCTCAACTTGACGGCGCTTGGGTCTCGCGATGAGACGATTGGCAAGGACTACAGTGGTGACACCGCTGGTAAGCCTGCCGGTGGTGGCTGGTCAGGTCAGGAGATTTGGAATTACAACGATGCGCCCGACAAGTCGTATTTCGATGATCAGGTCCGTAATCGCAAGAATCTTTCGGTCTATGGGCGCACCGCCTAAGAGGAGTATGTATGAACGAGCAGGCTATTATCCAGGAATTCCAGGCACAGGTGGCGGCGGGTAAGCCTGCGGCACAGGTGGCACAGCAGCTTGCCGGGTTGTATCCGCAGTTTGCCCAGAAGCTCCAGGCACTGGCGGGTGGCCAGCCGGGTCAGCCCGCTCAGGGCGCCGTGACGCAACCTCCGGCATCGGTGGCGTCCACTCCCGTCCAGGCAGGTGCCGCAGCGGCCCAGGCACAGAAGCCTGCGAATCCGCTTGGTCCGGGGAACCCGCCCACGTATTGGAAAGACCCCGGTGAACGAACGAATACGAATGCTCCTGGAGTACAATCGAATGGCGACGATGATCCCTGGCTTATTGGTGCTGGCATTGGGACGACGTACTCGCCGGAAGTCATGTACCGCTGGTATCAGAAGGCAAAGGCTGGTGATGGCAAGGCAGCGTATGTACTCCGGCAAGTGGGCTTCTTTGATGAACAGAATCGACCGAAATTCACAGGTGATAATGGTCTTGCCGACTGGGCAGCTTCGCGCCACCTTGATCGGAAGGCTGATGCTGGGGCTAAGTCACCATGGTATCACGATCCGGGCAACTACGGCCAAGAGGGCTTCGCGAACGAACAGGATGCTATTGCGGCACATACCGCGCAGCCCTGGGCGCAAGTTGCGGGCGGTGAAAACGATGGCCCAGCTACGTGGCGGAAGCCGAGTGCCGCGCCAGCCGCTACGTTAGCCGCTCCGGTGAACCCGCAGTCTGATCAGGGTATGCAGCGGCAGGAGGGTGACGATTGGGGTATGACGCAGCGTGGGGGCGCTCCTGCCATGTATCCGCAGGAAGAGAAGCCTGACGGTACTGTGGGGCACTCGACGACGCCGATGCCGATTGAGAAGGTCAAGCCCGGTGCTGATCCCAGTCTCGACGATTATGCCGCGCAACTCAAGAAGCGCAATCCTTTGGATGACGACCCGATTCCCTGGCGCTATTAGCGGGGTGATAGATGGCTGAACTCGATCCCTCGGTAGACGACGGCCTGTTTGCCGCCGAAGAACGGAAGCGGCAACAAGCCGAGGAACAAGCGCGCCTCAACGCCGAGCAGCAGTATCAGCCAACGTCGCAGGCGGCACCTGCACAGGACTACAATCCCGATACCGCGATTTATTCGACCGTAGCGGCGCAGGCCGGTTATCAGGTTGTTGATGAGTGGGGTGGCAATGATCCTGGGCAGGCCGCGCCGCCTGACGCTGGCCAGGATTACGGTGGCGATGTTGGCTGGCCCCAGGAAGACACGAATCCGTGGGCGGGTGCTCCACACGAGCAGGCTGATGAGTACGGGGGTGATCCCTTCCGTAACTACCTAGCCGAGCAGTCCGCGTATCCGTATGAACTCGAGCAGGGGTCTAATCGCAACTACGATCTGGTTAACGAGGGTCGCTTCGAGAACGAGATCGACCCCTTCAGGAACTACACTTCCCCCGAGGGTATCTCCTACCAGTGGGACCCGGCTGCCCGCCGCCAGGACCTGCCGGACACGCTTGATTTCGAGAATCCCGCTCTTGCGCCGTATAAGGACCCGAATACCTATGCTGCCTGGGCGCAGGAGCAGCGAAATGTTCGCTATACCGAGGCGGTCCAGAATAACGTTGACGAAGCTCTGCGTCGGCCTATCCAGGCGGCAGATACTGCGCGTGCTCGGTATAACAACGAGTGGGGCCGTGTTGCCGATCAGCTAGAGCAGGATACCCAGCGTGGCAACTACACGTCCGACAACTCTGCTTTTGTCAATGCGGAAGATCAGCGTCGGCAGCAGCAGTATCTGCATGCTCCCTGGCAGGCGTTTGACAACACTCCTGCCGGTCAGCGGAACACTGGCAGCAATCGCTTTGCCGATCTCGTTGCCGCGTATCAGCTTGAGCAGCGCAACCGCTCAGGTAAGGATCGTACCTTTGGTGCCGACAACGGCCTGACTCCCGAGGACTTCAATCTTATTATCGGTGCCGCTGCTGATGGCCGTAATCAGTCTGTGTGGCAGCAGCGCTGGGACGAGAACCACGGCAATATCGGGAGCAGTGGCCGACCGTCGCTTGGTGGTATGGTTGGTGATACCCCGAGGCCTACCCCTTGGGGTACTACGGCTGCCGAGAGTGCTCTTGGCTTGGTTGACACCGCCGGGAAGGTGATTACCTCTCCTGACCGCCTCTATAACCATATCTTGGGTCGCGATCCTCAGGCTGCTGGTCCGGCACAGGTGGCGCTGAATGTCTTTGGTGCCCCTGCGGCTGCGGTCAAGTACCTGATTGTTGCCGACCTTCTTGGGGGGAGTACTTCGTCGTATGAGGCGATGGCGCTCTTTCCTGGCGCCAACGTTCAGGCTGACCCCACCTTTCAGGCGCTGACTAATCCGCAGGACAAGTTCAACTACATCAAGAACTACCTCGCCCAGAACCAGGATGTCGAGATGAAGCTCGATATTATGACTGCGCCGATTGACTTTGGTGCCTGGGGTGATATGGCGGTCAGGGGCATTGGCCGCCTCGGTAGTCGTACTGCTGGCCTTGTGGATACAGGTATTGTTGCCGATCGGGCAGCGGGAAGGATTGCCATTGACTATGGCGGTATTGGTGCTACTCGTCCTCCTGTATCTGAGCCTTTCCCCCATGAGGCGCTAAACGGTCTCGGTGTCCCTGAGGTTCGGCAGCCGACGCCGCGACTTGAGTCTCGGTTCCTGCCCCAGTCTGATTACCCCATGGTGGACGTCCCAGAGCAGCCGAGGCCGCCACTGGCGTATGGACCCGAGTCTGCACCTTCCGTGCCTTCTAGGGCCACCACAGGCCCTTCTAGGGCCATTCCTGAGATTCCTGGGGTAACCACTGGTCGAGAGTATGCAACTCGGGTAGCAAACGAGGGGATGCCGCCGCGCCGCGAGATTCCTGAGAGTGCTTGGGGCGAGGGTGAGCCAGCCATTGATCTGGAGGGTGAGTCCCGTTTTGATCTTGAGGGTGAGCTTCCTGATCACCAGTATGGTGATCAGCCACTTCAAGGGCAGAAGTCTACCTTCAAGGTCAAGGAGCCGCCCAAGCGGTCTGTCCCTGAGCCACGGAAGGTTCCTGAAAAACCTTCCGTGGCTCAGGCTGATGACCATGCTGGGATTATGGACGATACCTGGGAGCCTCCGGGCAGTCCTACGCGTGGCCCTGCTTCCGATGAGTTGGGCGATATCTGGGGCGACGGTTCTGCCTATACTGATCACGGTGGGCCTGGTGATAGGCCAAATCCTAAGCCTGTCTTGAATGCTCCCTTGGGTGATCCTCCAAAGAAGCCTGTCGGTCGCCTCCATAGTGATATGTCTGGTCTTGATTCCGAGATCAAGGCGATTAAGGGCGACCTTGTTCGCCAGCTTCGTGATGACAAGGTTCCACTTTCTTTCCAGGGTGCTAGTAATCGCTTTACTGTTCGCGCTGTTGATGACTTTGTCGATGCTGTGAAGAATGACGATAAGGTTCGCATTCGTCGCGGCTTGGACCAACTGCCTCCGGATACGGTTCGTGATCTTCTCGGTGTTCTTGAAGATCATGGATACACCCATACTGCCTTTGATGTTCCGTACCGTCTTGGTCCTGTCGAGGACCGTGTTGCTATCGAACGTCGCAATGCCCTTGCTGGTCCAACTCGGAATCAGCTAGAGGGTGCCGAGGCGTACAAGTCGATCTCTGCGCGTGAGCGGCAGGTTGCTGAGGGTGGTGGTATTCCGGAACAGCGTGCCGCGTTCCGTGATTCGGCCAAGGACCCATATCTTGAGCCGCGTGCTGTTGATATTCGTCATAAGTCATATGAGATGTCGAAGCTGGAGGGCCGTCCTACTGAGGGCAAGGAGTCTGGCTTTACCCGTTATCTTGCCGATCCCAAGCGTGACCCGAACTATAAGGGTACGTTTGTGGGTGACAATTACGAGAAGCCTCTCCGTAAGGATGTTCCCGTTAAGAACACCCGTCGTTCGAAGAAGGTTGCTTGGGATAGCGAGGGTGTTCCTTGGAAGAAGGATGGTGCGTTTGAGACAACCAAGGAGCGTGTTTCTCGTCTGACTCGTACCGAGTACCCGACCCATCAGGACGTTTCTTTTGCCTTGAAGGGTGCTAAGTCTCGGTATGAGGAACTTGTTGCTTCTACTCGCCCCAAGGTGCTTCGGGCGCTACGCGAGCGCGCCGAGGAGCTTGGTGTTTGGAGGGGTGGCTCTTTCGAAAATGGTGGTTCTTGGAAATCTGGCCTGATCAAGGAGATGGATGACCTCATCAATGAGGCTAAGGCTTCTGGTGAGTGGGGTGACTTCCGCCAGATGGTTGAAGGCAAGAAGGCCCTGACGGATGAGCGCAAGATTTTTAAGGATGGCTTTCAGGAGCGCGTTGATGCCCTGAATGAGGCTGGTCGTGATTACAATGCGTTACAGGAGACGTACGACCGCTTTGATCTCGAGCCTGGACGCGTTTACGATCCCGAGATTACTGATAATATCCCTTGGGACGAAGAGCGTGGTCCTGGCCTTGCTGTGACTGACCGCTTGGAGTCAGTCACAGGCCGTGGCGATGCTCCTTTGACTGGCGCTCGAGAGCGTGCCAATGTTCGTCGCGTGGAGGCTACGGAACCCGGTATTCTACATGTTCAGGGCAAGGGCGAGGGTCCTTCTGGCCCTCGTGGTCAAGGTGTGTCGAAAGTTCCTTATGGTCAGGCTCCTGTTGTTCCCCGTCGCCGTCCGCTTCTGGACAAGCTTTTTGGTTCCGATGCCTTCCAGAAGGCTGATCTCTCCGATTTTAAGGCTGCTGCGGTTAAGCGTGTGGGTGAGGCCGCCAAAGAAGATGCCAAAGTTATGGCCACGCGGGGCCGCTCTACTGAGCCGCTTGCTCCTCGCGAAGGCCCACCCGTTCCGCAACATAAGCGTGTTGATCAGGTTCAGGACTGGCTGAAAAAGAATGGCGGCAACTTTGCCGTTGCCAGTTCTGGTGTTAGTGGGACGCAGGTGTCTGAGGATGACCCGAATCGTGGACTCAAGATCGCGGCGTTTGCGGCACTCGGTCTCGGTGGTGTTGGTGTTGCCGCGCACATGCGGTATACGAACAAGATTGTGAAGGAGGCTGAATCCTATCTGCCGGGTCGTGTTGGGTCGAAGGGCTTGACTCCGGCACAGCAGAAGTTCGTGCGTCTCGATACGCAGCGTGGCTTTGTGGCGAACGCCGTGGGCCAGGATATCCGTGATCGTCTTGTTGCTGGCACGACGCGTGGTGGCGCATTGAATCCGTGGAAGTCGAAGATTGATTATGCCCGGACGGTGAAGGCCCTTCAAGAGTATGTCGATACCGGCAAGTTTAAGGGCATGGTGGCGTCGGTTACTGATCGGGCGATCCTGCGCGACAAGCAGGTGCAGAATGCGTTGCAGCTTGTGGCGAAGGACTTCAAGGATAAGATTCCGCAGTTCTTGTCGGACAACGGCTTGGCGTCGATCCCTGGTATCAACTTCGATGAGGCGGTGCAGCGACGTGTGACCGCGTACATCGACAATGCGATGAAGGAGCATATCGGTACGTCAGTGCGTGGGCCGATTGTGGCGGGTTCCGAGGCGATCAATCGCGCTACTGCCGAACTGGTTTTGAAGTATAGCCCGAACTTCGCCATGAAGAATATCAAGGATGGCTATATCCAGACGGGCATTGCCAAGTCGCTGGGGCAGGCCGACTTCAATGTTGCCGGGAAGGATATCAAGCAAGTTCGTGTGGCGATGGATCAGGCCTACTCAGGGGCCAATCGTCCGCTCTGGATTGATCAGCAGATTGCTGAGCAGGTTGCGCCACGCGTGAAGCCGCCCGGTGGCAAGGAAACCATTGGGACCTTTGTTGATCGGTACAACCCAATCTTGAAGGTGACCGAGGGTCGCGAGGTTGGTGCCAAGCGGTCAATCTTTGACACGCACTTCGACAACTACCTGACGACTGCCGTGGCTCGCGAGACTGGTCAGGAGGCGCGGAAGTTTTCGATCCTGGGGAACCCCTGGAGCAATCCGGTGAACGAGGTCCCGAAGGGCCGCTTGTCGCACCTGCCTGCTGATGTCCGGAAGGACTTGCTGTCCGCGAAGTCGCTTCCCGAAGCACGAGCGATTCTGAATGCTCCGGGTGTCACGATGCGCGATTACAAGAATGGTGTCGATATGTTCTCGACCCATTTGCGTGATGCGCGGGTGTATGCCGACTTCGAGACTTCGGTGCAGATGCGGAATTATGCCGAGCGCAACAATCTCGATACCGCGCTCTCGGTGGTGTATCCGTTCCACTTCTGGACGACGCGTGGTGCGGTTTGGACGACGCATATGGCCGGGAAGCACCCGTTGGCAGCATTGGGGGTTGCTGCGGCAAGTCTTTACATCATGCACGAGAACAAGGGCATTCCGCTTAAGGATCGTCTCGGTATCAATATCCCGGTGGGCTGGCTGATCAATCAGGTGCCGTTTGATCCCAAGTTCAAGGAGCAGGTGCAGCAGGGCCTGGACTGGTACATGAACACGCACAACCGCGATCAGGACTTGCACATCGGCTTGATGAACTGGGCGGCGGGACCCGCCATGAATGCGATCAAGGGTATGGACCCGCAGAACCTGCGGAACATGCTCGATATCACGCACCCTGCCAATATGGCACTGGCGGTCGAGCGGCTGATGGGCTGGAAGGGTCGTTCGATGGCGTGGAATATCCCCGAGGCCGTGATGCGGGCGCGCGAGGATCAGCTTCCTGACTGGATGAAGGCCGTGCTACATTCGGGTTCGGATTACTATGCGCCGCACTCGGGGGACAAAGCGGTGACCAAGGATCGGTACTTCCCCGGTATCTCCGGTCAGGGCGGTACCATTGCTCGTGGGTTTGCGGAGACGCATGGGTTGGGGGCGATCCCTCGGGCCGTGAACCAGACGCTCTACGGCAAGGAACTCAGTCCCAGCGAGCAGGCGCAGATCGACTATCTCGTGAGCCACGATAAGCTCACCGAGGAGCAGGCACGCAAGCAATACTTTGGCGATCAGGCGAAGCGTGCGGTGCCGGGGTATCTGGGTGTCAATCCGGTGATGTACGATCCTGCTGATCCGAGTACGCAAGGTCCACCTGATCCTAATGCGAAGCCGTCGAAGGCGGCGATATCGGCGGCGAATGTCAAGGGTCGGAACTACCAGCCCGGTGGTCTGAGTGCGCTGCCATTTGGCGAGACGGCTCCTGGCAACTATGACCCGAAGGAGGCACCCGACTACGGGAATACTGCGAACCGCTTCTTCAAGAAGTATGGCGATCCGCCCGCCAGTGCTGCCGAGTCGCAGGCGTATTGGGATGAGCATGGCCAGCAGTGGCAGAATGAAGTGTCGCATATTCCGACGCGTGATACCACAGCGGCTGACCAGCGGAAGCAGGCCAAGGCGACGATTGATCGCGTGATGGCGGAGTATACCGATCAGGAGAAGACCGATCCCGCCAAGATGGTGGAGGCGTGGCAGAAGATCAAGGAACAGCAGTACGCGTGGGGCTTGCCGGTAACGAACGAACCCGGTATCAACGGTGCTGGTGTCGCGCCTCAGGATCGTACTGGCGAGGACGTGCGGCAGGCACTCCAGGATATCAAGGGCGGCGATCCCAATGACCCGAGGGCGGGTGAGGCCTATATCCGTGAGCGGGCGGCTGATATCAATGCCTGGGTTGACGCGGAACAGGTACGGCGACGCGCGTCTGATCCGAAGATCACCAAGGATAAGATTCGCTCCGAACCGCAGTCGTGGTTGAATGGGCTGTCGCCGTACGAATGGCAGGTGAAGTTTGATCCGACGTATGACCCGATGCGCTATGTCGATCCGGGCCAGGTGCATCAGCCGGGTTCTGTTGGCCCTGGTGGGGGCCAATATGCCGGTATCCGTGCGGCTGCTGGCCTCGCGCAAGATACTCTCACTAGCCAGCGGGCGGACATCTGGGACAAGTACTACAAAGACAAGGTGGGTGATCCGAAGGGAGCGCAAGCATGGCTGAATGCACCGATAGCACCGGGCGGGCCGAGTCGAGCGGACTTTGCGAACAGCGTGAAGCCGGAGCAGGGTCTGAATCTGGTCGGAAGCCCTACCAAGACCTCCTCGACTATGCCGAGTCCGTCACCGAGTACGTCAGGGCCAGTGGGGGCATCTACAAGCTCCTCAAGGCCGAGCGCTTCGAGCGCGGCACCCAAGTCGAACTCAAGTGTGTCCACCAGCCGCCCCGCGACTTCTGCCCCTCGTGCGGCGTCTACCCCGCCGAAGACAGCTACGCTACCGGCATCGACTTCGGGGACGAAGGTGACGGAAGTGAGTCCGTTTCAGCGGTGGTTGCAGACGGAGAAGCCGAACCTGCTGCCAAGTTCCACGTCTGGAGCCTCACCGAAGAGCAGTACAGGCGGCAGTTCGGCCAAGGATACCGCGCAGGCGTGGACGGCGTGGGAAGGGTTTTACAAGGAGGGGAAGACCTCGACGGCTGAGGCGATACCGATTCTCGAGAAGCATGTCGCAGGAGGCGGTGATCCGGGGCCGTATGTTCGGAGGGCGAAGTATCAGGTGTATGAAGTGATCCGGAACTATCAGGGACCGGATAAGAAGACTGGCAACAGTCAGCGCGGCCAATGGTTCGCGCAGGTGAAGGCGTTGCCCGATACGGTGGCTGGCATGAAGCAGCTTGCCGCTATTGAGAAGCTTGCCAAGAAGAAGTAAGGGTCAAGACCCAGGGACTAGTCGGTTTCAAGCAAGTCCCGATGCCGCGAACAAGGGTTCAAAGCCTTGCTGGACGGGCGTTGCAAGAAAGGACTTGGGTCCCTGGGCCTTGGAGCAGGATGGAGGATTTGAACCTCCGACCTCCACCCCTCAGTTGCACGACCACGGAAACGATCCCGAGCATTCAGCCAACTTATCCCAGGTAGCCGCCGCCTCGATGTGTCCTCCCCCAATCGGAGGGCATGCGATGCGGTCGTCGTATGGGCTTATTTGGCTTTCTAGTCTCGCTGCCCAGGCAACCGCCCAGGTGGTTTCGGCTGGCTATGGTGTCGAGGCGTGGCGCTCTACCGCTGAGCTAATCCCGCTAGGCGCTTGGAGAGGGCCGATCTGCCCGGACCTTGTGGGGCAAGGTAACAGCCCCATTGAGCGCTTTCTCCTCCAAGCGTTGTGCGAAGTGAGAGGACTTCGCGACCAAGAGCGTGGCAACGGCTATGTCTACACACAACCTTGGTCGCGGTGGAGCAGGCGGGATTCGAACCCGCGTCTGCGCTAATGACGCCCTTTCGAGTATCTTCGCGCCGTCCCGACTGATCTGCCCCGGTCTATGCTAGGCGATGTCATCATTGAATGTCAAGGGTGGATTGGGCTTGTTGGGCTTGCCGTCTTCGATGACTTGATCGCAGAGGCTGCGGAGTTCCCTCTTGACGTACTCGAAGGTGCGGTACTGCTGGCCCTCAAAGAGGTTGCCGGAGAAGGAACTACGGCCTTTCATGAACTGCGTCATCTGGGGCGAGATGTCGTCACTGTGGGCGCAGTCGAAGCCGATCCAGGTGCGGAGAATGGCGTCGTCTTCTTTTCCGTCGCTTGCTGGTGATTCGCTCTTTTCGTAGGTGATACCACCGTGTACGTTGTAGCGCATGTTAAGTTCGCGAGAGAAGGCAAAGGGGTGACCTTTGGGCATTTGGATATAGCCGCAGAGGTGCCCCAAGGTGTAGTGGCGCATAATGATACAGGTGATGCCCGTGATGTCGGTGAAGCGATAGTACGCTGGTTCCTCGAGCCATGGCCCATCACCCCAAGCTTCTCTGGGGGTTTGTTCGCTGGTGTAGCTAAGGATTGTGTATGGTTGGTCCGGGTCGAGGATGATGCAATCGTCCATGCTACCCCTTTCTTGGCGGATTGGGCGGCTGCGAGTGGCCGGGAACATCGTGCCACCACCACGGTTTTGACTTGGCCCACTCGGGCTTGATGCGCAGAGCGAAGTCGTGGAATTCTTGTGCCGACTTTTTGTACGCTTTTTCGGCATCGTCGTAGTCTTTGCCGTAAGCTTCTGAGAAGGCGTTTCGCATGTCGAGAAGTCCGTCCCAGCCGGTCTCGAGGAGATAGAGTAGGTCTTCTTCGTTGATTTGGATCATTGCCTTGACGCCTTTCCTGAATGTGTAGTATACACATGATTAGGATGTGTGTGTACATAACGTGGAGGCTCCCGTAGAGATTCACCCGGTAGGAGCTACCAACTTTCTGGGGGCCTTTTGGCGGCAAGTCCGCAACGACCTCCACTATGTCCCTGCACACTCTGAGGGTCGCCGTATCCACACGGCACCTGGGTCATGGCTCCTCAACCGCGCCCAGACGCTTGCCTGGGTCCTCGAGGATAGCCTGACTTATGATGAGGCCGGATTGCCGGTCAGTTTTCGGGCGTGGTGCCGTTTTGGTGGCCTGAACCTGGACCCGGTATGGTGGCGCGAACTGCTACTTTCAGGGGAACCGCTGCCCTCGGATGCGGGCCTGAGGTACGAGGACGAATGAACGAAGAGACCGTAACGATTCCGGTGCTTGATCTTGGTGATTTGGGGAAGGCCATTGATGATGCGGTCAAGGATGCTGATGACGAATCAGACATCGCCGCTGCCATCGAGGAATTGAAACCAGATGCCACCACGACCGAGGAGCGGGAACCGGACGCCGAGACTGAGGCTGCTGCGGACGTAGAGCCAGTAGTCGAAGCGAATGACGACAAGTCTGTCCCAGACGCAGATGCCGAAGAAGCATACCGCACTCGTTTTGAGGCCGAGTATGCAGAGCGCAGCCGAGCCGACATTGGCAAGCTCCGCTCGAGTCTCGATAGGCAGATTACGAACCTATCGAAGGCGAAGAAGTCCGCAGACCTCGACTTGGAAGAGGCTGCTGCATATGCGGAATATCTGGAGAAGCAGCTTGCGGAGTATGACCCGGACGAAGTGGCTCGCATTCAGAAGCGGCGCACTTCGGTACGGGAGCAGGCGAAGCGGGACCTACGCACTGCCGAGATCGAGCAGGAGAATCGCCGGAATTTCCGGGATCGCGAGTTCCGCCGTTTGTATCCGGACTTGGACCCGAATGAGCCTGAACTCCTGTCAGCGTTTGAGGATGGGAATTACAAGCTCGAAGCGGCCCTGATCCGTGAGCGCCTGAATCGTATCGCTATCGCGCCTGCCCCGCAGCCGGTAGCGAAGGCCCCTGAGCCGAAGCCTGAGGCCAAGGCTCCAGCCCCTCGGGCGGCTGATGGGAAGTTTGTTAGCCCGAAGGCAGAGGAAACGCGGAAGCGCGAAGTGGCTCGTGGTCACGAGCCGCTGGCAACCAAGAAGCCAACTGCCGAGAGTCGGATGCCGGTAAACACGTTGTCGGGTGCGCGAGTGGCAATGCGTGAGGCAATGACCCGCATGGGCGTGCCGAGTTAATGAGTAAAGGATAATAACAATGGCAATTGGTCTTGGTGGCGTTTCGACCACGGGTATCGCGGAACTGATCGCTCGTACCTACGATCCGGTCTTCTCTAGTTTGCGCGATACGTCGGTCAGCATTAAGAAGCTGATGTTCCCGGAAACCAAGGAAGGGAACGATATTATTCGTTGGCACCTGAACGCGAATGATGTGAACAAGGTTCGGTCGGTCTCCGAGGCCAACCTGAACGCGGTGATCACGTCCTACAACGCTACCTACAACCCGTCCGGTCCCCTGGATACCGTGACTGGTTCTGGTGCGCTGCTGGCGGCAACCGCGTTTATGACCCCGAACCAGCACCCCGTTGTGGACGCGAACCTGGATATTCGGCACCTTACTCAGACCATTATGATCGGCGCGAAGCAGCTTGCCGCGATCAAGGGTGGGAAGGACAGCTTCCAGAATATCCTGACTCGCGAGACCGAGGAGTCGCTCAAGGACTGGCAGCGTGAGATCGAGAACATGCTGATCACCTTCAACGATGCCTTCCGAACTGGTGCTGAGGTTGCTGGTAACTCCGGCCTCGATCTCGACAACCTGGGGACCATGCTCTCGATTGGTGGTACCACGTATGCGAACGTGAACTACTCAACGTATCCCGAGTTCAAGCCATATGTCAGCCATAACACTGGTGTTGCTCGTCCGCTGACGATTGCCCTTCTCCAGGACGCGTTCAACAAGCTGGAGTCTGGCAATGATACTTTTCGTCGCAATGCCAAGATCGATATGGTACTCTGCGGCCCCGCCCAGTTTACTAACTATGGCAACTTGCTGACGGCGCAGCGCCGCTACGCGCCGACGCAGACTCTTGACGCGGGCTTCCAGACGCTCGAGTTCAATGGCCGGAAGATCATGAGCGTACCGGGCTTCACCGCTAATAAGCTGCTCCTCGTGGACAAGCAGACTCCAGAGGGTGAGAATAGCTTTGAGTACCGCGTCTTGAAGAACTACGAATGCATGGACAAGAGCGACAACACCTTCGGTGCTTTGCTTTTCGGTTGCATTCACATGGCGAATGCTCTCTGCAAGGGTCGCCGGTACCAGGGCGTGATCACTGATCTCAGCTAGTCCGTTGGGGCTGAGGGTCTCTGCAATGAGACCCTCAGCCCCAACCTGTAAGGGATGATATGCCGCGCTATCCATACCGATGTCCTTCGGGTTGCCGCCTTCAACGTTACCGCCGAGGGAAGGAATATGAAGAAGTTCACTCGATTCATGATCAACCTGAGCAACATCTCGATTGTCCGGAATGTACTGGTCGCTTGCGCCGTGTGTATACACCTTCTCACATAATCATGCGACCCGATGGGTACTCGCTATCGCCTGACGATGACGGGTACTGGAACTTTAATCGTCAGCAGGAGTTGGGCCAGTTGCGTGGGCCGAGCGAGTACAGCCAGGAGTACAAGACTGCTGATGCCAGCTTGCTCGAGCGTCCCGAGATCAAGATTCCGGAACTCGAGGTCAGCGCGCAGCGCGAGTTGTATGAACTGGGCCAGATGATTGATCGCAACGTGCGCGAGTCGTCTGATATCCCTGAATTCGTTCGAGAGGATAGTTAATGGTTGCTACGCACTACGATATGGGGTCCGAGAAGTTTTCGAGTGGTTTGACTCGTGACTTCTTGAAGACGCTCACGTGGAAGCAGATTATCGACGTGAAGGGTATTCGTCTCGCGATGATTGCGAAGGACCTGGAGCGCTATGATTTGCGTCCCGAGATTCGCCTGAACCCTGAGGTCTTCAAGAAGTTTCGACCGAAGGAGCGCGGTATCGATATCGGCATGGCTGATGTCTTTGATAACCCCCTGACGACCGAGTGGCGTACTGTTCGCCCCGAGGTTGCGATTCGTCTGAACCATGACATGCGTGAGGACGTGAACCTTGGTGGTCCCGGTATGGTTCCTGTGGTTATGGATGATGGCACGGGCGGGAAGATGGTTATCCCCCAGGCGACTCAGGGATTCCCTGGGCTGATTGAGTTCCGGATGCCTTGTGAAGTCCCCCCAAAGGAAGGTGAGTAATGGCGCACGCAATGGATTCGAAGGCCCAGCGTTTGCTTGCTGGTGGCCTGCTGCCGTACAAGATTGTGACCGGGACCACGAGTGGTACTACCAATACTGCGAACCTGCTGACGCATGGTTGGACTGACCACGATGGCAATCGGATTACCCCGGATTACGTGGTGGCGATGGCGACTGGTGCAGGTTCTAACGCTGTTTACCAGTCGGCGGTTCCGACTTCGACGCAGATTGACATTCGTTCGGCGGGCTTGTCGATCCCGTACGTTGCGGTCTGCCTCGTTCTCTAGGAGTAAACCGTGGCAACTGAAACACTGGTTACCACGAAGGCCTCGCTCACTCGTTCGAGTAGGCGGGGCTTTCTCCGTCATATGCTGCGTGACACGAATTCGGTGATCTATACCGACGTGGTGCTGAACCTGTGCCTCAACGAGGCGCTCAGTTTGGTGCAGGCGCGTTACCCCTTTATTGCCAAGACTATTATCTCGACCACCGGCTATCGGCTGTATGCGTTGCCGCCCGATGCGGTGCGCATTGTGAACATCTATCTTTTGGGGGATGCCGACGAAACTGGCGTTGATGTTGATCGCCGGGTGATGGGGCAGATTCTCTCGGGCGTCGAGGTCAGTAGCTCGGGCGCTGGCTACGATATTGTGTCTTCGTTTACGAGTGGCCTGGGGCAGGCGGATCGCGTGTTGGTGCTGGAAGAGGAGGTTGAGCCGAACACGCGGCTCTTGATTTACTATGAGGCGGCGCGGCAGAACTGGGGAACGCCTACTGCGGTTGATACCGGCGTTGATGTTGTTGGCAAGGACCTGAACCCCAATGATCTTGGGGATATGGATGCCGAGAACTTCTTCTATGCAGCGGCACGTGTGGCGGCACTTCGGTATGCGATGACGTTCTTGAAGTCTGAGTCGAGCGATGACTATGCGCGCCAGTATGAGTATGCGATTCAGGAGCGTGAGCAGTACATGACGGAGACTGCGCCAGCGCGAACGATGCGCTTTACTGGGGGGTTGTTCTAGTGCCGTATCTTGGGTATGACATTAAGCTGGCGACGACTGATCCGGTGACGCCGTACTCACAGTACTTTCGTGTGTTTGGTAATCCGCGTCAGTCTGATATCACGCCCTCGTCGGCGCGCCGAACCGATGGCGATGCTCGTTATCAGCTTATTCCTTCGGAGAGCTTTTGGTCCCAGAGTGATTGGTCGGGTGGGTTTGGGCGTCGGCGTCCCGCTGATCCTGCTGCGTATTTCCAGGGAACCATCGATAGCTCTCGCGGCACGCGACTAACCCAGGCGCTTGAGGCGCAGAACAATTGGGCGACACCGGCTGCTGCGGCGGTACCGCTGGCAATGATTCGTCATCGTGGCCTCTTGTATATTGCGGTGAACGATGCTGGTACAGGGAAGCTGTATTCATTTGATGCATCGACGGCGACGTGGGCGCTAATTACTGCTCTGGCGAGCGCGTCCGTAACATCGATGGCCAGCTTCCGTGGCGAGATTTGGATTGCGTATGGGACGGCGAGTGATGTGCAGAAGTGGAATGGGGCGGCGCTAAGCGCGCCCGCTCCCGTCTTCCGGGCACAGGTCCTCGCTCCATATACTTCCATGATGTTCTACGTCTTTTACGATTCCACGGCTACGAAAACCTGCTGGCGCGTGAATCGGTACGATCCTGAGAACACCGGAGCCGTTCCTGATCTCGCGATCCTGCCCCGAGGCAACGAAACGACCGACTATGTACGTTCGCTGGTATCGGTTGGTGGGTCCTTGTATCTTGTGTGCCAAGATAGCCTCTGGAGTTTTACAAGCCCGAACGGGAATTCGGGGACGCTCGTGGGGCCGCTTGATGAATGGATTCCTTATGGTGGGGCCGCTGGGTCGAGTCTCGTGGCTGGTTATGGTGCGTGTACGTATCAGGGGCAGATTCTGTATTCGACGGGTACTGCGATTCGGCGGTATTTCCCGAACGGGCAGGCGCAGATGGTGTGGCCGGTATTGCCGATGGAGGCTCCATTTTCTGAGCTTGCGTGCGACATGGTGCAGGCGCATGACCGCGTATACATCGTCACCAAGCAGAGCGTAGGCCTGAGTTCGACCACGTTCAATATCAGCTTGTGGGTGTGGTCTGGGGTGGGCATGCATCAGATTGCCACCAAGAGCGCTACAAAGGGCGCAGGGGCCACGGAACTGCGTCCACGTATCGCTGCCGACAATAACGGTTACATCGGCCTCCTGGAAACTTCTGCGGGGTCATTGACTACGGGGTCGCAGTTGGCGTATGTGCCGATTCCTGGGGTGGTAGCCAGTGGGTCGGTGCGGTATGTTGCGTCGAGCGCATACTTGACTAGCTACTTGGATTTTGGGCTTGCTGATCTCGAGAAAGTTATTCCGTATGTTGCGGTGACGGCATCGGTGCCGAATACGTCAACCTATACGATCTCGGTGGTCTTGACTGACTTGGTGACGAATACTAACTATACGCTGACGCAGTATGGAACTTTCTCTACCACCGCCAATACTCCTTCGACGTGCTATTACAAGCACCCATCGTTGCAGTCGATGGTTTCGAAGCAGTGGCTCATTCAGGTGACGATCACGGGTCCGGCATCGGCAACGGCGACAGCGATTATCTCATCGGTGTCGGCTATCCCGAACCCTGTGTATCCGGTGCGCTATGGCTTTCGCTGCGATTTGGATATTTCGGTGGGTGTGAAGGCGCGAGATAATAGCTCTTCGATTGCCAATCAGGCGGCGGTGCTGAGTTCGCTGGCATTCCTGCGGATCATGCGGGCATCGAAGTGGCCGTATGTGCTGTCGTGGGTTGATGGCTTGGATTACACGGTGCGGACGAACACGATTACGTTCACCAAGAACATGATGATCGATCCCGCTGGCGATGAGGAGTCGTGGACGGTGACGCTTGACCTCCAGCAGGTGAGTAACTAATGGCATCAGTATTGCCAGCGCTAAGCGAGAGTGCGTGGATTGATCTTGGCCTTGTGGGTACGTATGCCGCGAACTGGGGTCCTATTGCTGCCGATGTCTATCGCCCAATGGTCAGGCGCATGGCCGATGGTTTGGTTCTTTGTCGCGGCTTTGTGGTGAAATCGGCAGCATTGACGGGTGCCGCTGAATCGATCTTTACTTTTAACGCTTCGTGGTGGCCCGGAGACCTTGGGTATAATGCTGCTGGAACCAATGTTCGTTTTATGGTGGCTTGCGATACCGCGACACTGACACAGGTAAGTTTGACCAATGTTGGTGTCCTTGGCCTTGTTTTTGGTGGATCGGCAACCGCGACGGGCATCGGCGGTGTTTCTTATTCGCTTTTGAGGTAGGCGATGCCTGCGTCTAATAAGCATACGTCCAAGAAGATTGGGAACGCCCCGAAGCTACGGTCGGGGCGTCCATCGTTTCGTGCTGGGCCACGCCGAGTACAGAAGCCGGACTTCGATGAATTCGGGCTTCCCACCGATGGTAAATACGCGTCCCTCGGGCCTCGCAATCGAAAAAACGTTGCGCGGGCGATTCGCGAGGGCTTCGTGTACGCTCGGACTAGCGGGACCACCGAAGAGCAGTGTGTCTATGGAGAGTTGCGACGGCGCGGCTTCACTGTTGGTCAAGGCAGTAGCAGTCGATGCTTCGTTACGCAATTTCCTATCTCCGGATCGATTGTGGACTTTGCCATCTGGCTTGGGGGCGAGCAACGCGTGCTGCGCCCCCAGAACCAGTACTGGCATGGTCACGCGGTTGAACTGGCGAAGGATGATGAGAAGAAGGCGCTAATCGAGGCTGCTGGCTGGACCCTTAACGACATCTGGAGCGGTGACAGTCTCACCGACCTCGGGATCAAGTCCAAGTTTGACCTCTTCTTCGGCCCCGAGTGAACTGAATTCATCGAGTACTTGGCGAAGTTCTTGGTCGAAGCGGGCGAGTTCTTCGTGGGCGATGGTGAGCGCTTCGTGCGAGACCGCGACCATCGCGTGGTCGGCACTGGCCCAAGGGGCGTAGAGGACTTGTCCCTCGAGCCAGTCGATGACGTTCTTAAGCCTGCTCACGGGGAACCGCACGCAGAAGCTGCACACCGATCTCGACGCCGATCACCATGTCCTTGCCGATGGGGATGTCGGACACGGTATTCATGAACGCTTCCTTAGCTGCGACCACGGCTTCGCTGTACCGCCTCTCGTCTTCGTCGGTGAAGGTCTCGATGGTGGGGTTCTTGCCGATGTTGAGCGAGCGTTCGTGCGTGCTCTTCATGTCGGGGGTGGGCGTGGCCTCGCGCATTGCCCGCAGGAGTTCTTCCTTCGCGTCGTTGAGGTCGGTGCTAGCGGGATTGAACGGGGCATTGTGGTAGTCGTTGCACTGCTCGCAGTAGGTGCTGGTGTCATCGCTGGTTTCGGCCATGATGGTGATCACGTCCTGTTCACCGACGATGGCAGTGATGTCTTCGACGGCGGCACCTAGGATGCCGGACTCCACCACTTCATTCATTTCTTCGAGTACACCGGCGACACCCTGGAGGTCCTGAGCGACCTGAGTTAAGGAATTGGCCCACTCGTTGAGTGTGGTAAACTCGATCTTGACGCGAGCGGGGCGCTTCTTCTTGGGGGTGGTGATGTCGGCATCGCGAATCTGGGTGATGATGTCGGCAATGACTTCGTTGATGGTCATGCTGCTCACGTTATGGAGTCCTTTCGGTATGGTGCGCATGGCGCTGTCCTAGTAGCCGAGTTCTTCGGCGTTTACTTCGGCCTCGAGTTGCTTGTTCATGAATTCGGCCATCTCGCGTTGGTGTGCCGCCTCCTTTTCGGCAAGCTGTTCTTTGAGTCCGGGAAGATGGCTATCTATGTCGTACAAGGCGGCGTCGGGGTAGTTTTTGTCTTCCGCCTTGCACTTGTTGATGTGGATACGCAGCTTTTCGTATATGCCTTTTGCGGCCTTGCTGCGGGAGTAACTCATGAGCCAGAGTTCGGGGATTTCTGGCACCCAGGCAATGTACCACTGTCGCTGTTCGTCCCACCGGATGTTAATCCCGTAGTGCTTGATCATGTTGAACTTCGTGGCCTTCTTGGCTTTCTTGGGTATGGTAGACCTCGGGTTCTGGGCGAGCGATGTGTTCGCTATCCAGCTTTTTCAGATACCGACGCAACTGATCCTGCATCGCTTTGATCGCTATCGTCCTCGTCTGGCCGGAGGCGCGTACTTCCGGTAGTCCGGGGACCGAAGCTCGATAGCAGAGTATCGCCGCGTCGTATGACAGGAGGATTGGATAGTGCTTCTCGAGTGGCTTTTTCGACATCGTATCCTATGCGTTCAGACATATCCTGCATAGTCGCAAGGAGACCCTTGCCAAGTTGTACCAAGCCCCTGATGTAGGCCACGGTGGTGAGACCGTGCTCTGCGGCTTCGGCCTTGAGTGTATCATACTCGGTCTGTGGTATGCTCACCTGGGCGCGGGCTTTTCCACCCCTACTTTGGGGGCCGTCATCATGGCGTGTTGGCTGGACTTGATTCATGGTGTATACTTCCTTTGCCCTCCGGTCGCTGCGACACAGAAGGGCCGTTACTCTCTAAGGAGTAACGGCCCTTCTGTGTATTATCTCCTAGTCCGGGAGGACGACTTCTTGCTTGATCCGATAGTCCGTTGAGAGGGTGATGGCCTGCTGCCGATGCCCGCCGACGTAGAAGCCCCCCAAAGTAATGATGAGCATGCCCGTCTGCGAACTGCGGTTGCAGTTGATTTGCTGGACGGCATAGTTCGTGAGTTCAGGAATCTGGTCCGACCGATAGTACTCCTTGTTGAGTGGGTCGGTCACGATGATCCTGCGGTCCACGATCTCGGCCTTCTGGACCATGATGCCGTCTTTGAAACTCCCGACGCGGCGTTCCTGCCCCTCGCGATCCTCGCCCATGTAGACGATGACCTTACTCATGGGTACCCGGCGTCACGGGCAACCACTCCGTCTCGGTACCGTTGGTTGAGGACTTGTAGTAATAAACGCCGGTCTCGACGTTCTGTACCAGCATGTGCTCGAAGTGGAAGCGCACAACCCCGCTGCCGCCCCAGTCGTGGGCAGGTGTGGTGATAGGGGTTTGATTGATTTCACCTTCGGTCATGTGGGAGCGCCCGAAGCCACGGAGATCGTCAGCGGTACCGAAGTAGAGGTTCTGATCGACCTTTTCTTCTGGCATCTGCGGAATGACGATGCCCCCCGACCACTGCCACATGTCGATCTTGGTCCAGGCACCGATAGTCTTGGGGATGGGGGTATTCTTGCCGGAATCCCAGTAGAAGGCGTACCAGAGTGGGAACTTGGCTAGGGCCGCAGTCGTGAGATTGCGTTCCTCCATGAACGACTTAAACGAGTAGACAAACGCGGTGATGCCAGTTGCATTTCGTACGGTGTGAAGCCAATCCAGTGTCCATGCTTCGGCATCATCAGGTAGTTGCTTGTCTTCCAGGTCGAGGCAGGCAAATTCTCCAGGCCGAATATCGGACTCCTGGAGGAAACGAATTGCCTCGACTTCACCTCCAGGTCCCATAGGGTTTCCGATGGGG
>ERZ650304.114-NODE-114-length-51946-cov-10.127671_pt1 | contig 51946 bp, 57 predicted proteins | sample MGYA00376240_ERZ650304 | MGnify/ENA primary metagenome ERZ650304 (study PRJEB26733, sample SAMN07839271) | wastewater metagenome | biome: small river; feature: stream; material: water | place: USA: North Carolina | collected 2016-03-01 ...
AAAACATGAAAACAGTATTATTAATTATTTGTTTGACTTTTTGCAAAGCAATGGCGTTTAGTCAGATGTTTTATCAAGGGGAATTAACAAAGACTTTTGACCCTACGTTTAAACAAGCTAAGTATAAGTTCATTCCTATTGGCTTGGGTGCAGGTTATCAATTAGATGTATTTACAGTAGATGTTGGAGTAAGAACTAATTGGAGTGAATACTATACTTTGGTTCATGCTGCTGTAGGTGGTCAATCAAAGGGGAAACTATTGGTAGCCGCAAACTTTGGAATTGGCTGGACGCTTAACTTACCCCTTGAAGACAGAAAATATACCAATGGTCAATATGAATACATCTCATACGGATTTGATAAAAACTTTATTTGCGCTGCTTATGGTAATGCTAAATTAGGTTATCAAATATTTGATGGATGCTATTTGTATGGGAGTTATAGTTTTTCGTACAAATGGCAATGGGTTTCAGTAGGAATAAAATTATCTAACACTAAAAAATAAACCACCATGTTAGTTTTAATAGGAGACAACGAGCAACAGATAAATGCAAGAATTATTACCATTGTTGTGAATGACATAGAATACAGTATACGGTTAAACAATCAAAATGAAATAGAAATTAGCAAATGCAATTTCGGAGAAGGTGGAAGTTCAATGAACATAAAGCCTTATGCGCATAACGATATAAAAATATTTTAAGTCTTTCATTTTGGATATGGATATTTAAAGGTTATAACGGAGGTGTATTTTTATACAGCCTCCTTTTTTATTTTATGGTGATGAATATTTTTTCAGTCTTACTTGCTTTCTCTATTTTTTCAAATAATTCATAAAATGCTTCTCTGCTATTGTTTACTCTATCTGTGTCGTATGTTGTCCCGCAAAGTAAGCACCCACTTGAATCTGCTGCTGTATTACCGGGATGTATTCTTATTCCCTCAAATCCTGTTACATTCAATAATAATGGCAAAGGCTTTTTAAAGCGATTAGAATAGGTTATTACTATTTCGTATCTACCAGTAGGGATTGCTGTTTTGCCGTAAACCTTGATAGCTAAAATTTGCTGTGCGGTCATATCCTGATGTAGTCCTCTATCTTTATCTTCAAGGCAATAACAACACTGTTCATCTTCTATAAATAATTTAGATATGGTGCTGTTATCTGTTTTAAGAAATCTATTCAATGTTATTTCCATTGGTAAATAGTTTTGGTGAGTATTAAAGGTAAATAAAAAGTCCCGCATGGAAATGCAGGACGTATTATGAGAAAATTTTAAAATCCAATATCCAAATAGGTAAACGCTCGATGTTGCGTTCCTATTATTTGCTTAAAATGTTTTAATGCTATTTTTTTGAAGATACCACACTCATTTGAGTAATAGTATCGTAGAAGTGTTCTTTTTGTTCGAGGTCATCTAAAAATGCTGTCATTAAAGATGCAAGTTTTAGAATGTATGCGTGTGTTGATTCGCTCGTGTAGTTTTTAAGTTCATCCAATACGCATTGGATCTTTTCTTCTAATCCATCTTTACCTACACAAGTCTTTACAATGTTTAATTTATCAATGGCAAAATTGGCTGCTGCTATTGCTTTCAATCTTATGTTGTCATCTAATGTGCCGGGAATTAAATCAGTAAGAATAACGGCTGATTGTGATTCTGCTGCGGCCTTTACACCTTTGGTAAAATTAATAGCTACATCTAACTTTTCTTCTACTTCGGGTGTGTAATCCTGCATTATCTTGCGAAGGTTTTTACTTAATCCTGAACAGAACATAGTGTTTAGTTTTATTTGTGATTATTTTTTTTAACCTTTAAATCAAATTCGTTCTTATCATTTTCGTGTTTATCTGCTCTGTATTTTTCGTAGGCTATTAAACAGTTGATGCCCAATTTCCAGCATTGAGCAATTAGAAAAATAAGGGCAAAAAAACTAAGGGCATTTTGTATAGGAACGGGGACATTGACTTCCATTGAAGGAACCTGCATCATTACTATAGCCATTATCGTTATAGGCCACCCTAATATATTTGCCAATATCCAACTTAGTTTAGCTGTTAGCATTTTATTGACTTCGATTTTATATAGGGTAGATAAGTAATACATGAAACTACGATAAGTAAAAGGAGGAAAAGAACTGTAATTAAGTTCTGTGCGTACTCCATTTCCGGTTTGATTAAAACTATTATTTCCCATATTATAGTAAAGCTAAAAAATGATGCCAATAATAATAATGAGCGGCGGTACTGCCGAACACTAACAAAGCTACGAATTGTTAAAAAACAAAAGCACATTAATAGTTTAATCCAAATAAAATAATAGTTTCCCCACCTTTCTGAATCAATTCCTAAAAAGTAAAGCATGTAAAAAATAAGCCTCGGCAATATGGCAAAAGCAATAAGGTAGGCTATCTTTCTCATGTCATTTTTTAAGGATTTGGTTTGTGCGGTCTTTCCCCACCACTTTTAACCCACGTACTCATATTGGTTATGTAAGTAGGGTATTCTGTACAGCATTTTTCTGTATTTGTTAGTGCGCCTACTTCTTCAATAAACGCATCAAATCTTTCTTCTTTTGTCATTTTTAGTTTGTTTTGGTTGTGTATTCTTCTGTTTGGCTTACCATTATAGCATCCAATACTTCTTTCAAATAAGAACTTGAAATTTTATAGATTATCATGGCAAGACTATCTTCGGTATGTCCTGTAGCAAGCAATAGTAGAATAACCGTGTTTTCAGTTAAAGCCCAAACTCTTTTAGTTATTCTATACCATTTAGGTGATGGTTGAGTTAGTGAGTTCATTAAGTTATAGTTTTGGTTAAATAAAAATACACTATTATTTTGAAACAAACCTTAAAATATGTCGGATATGGACATAGAAAAAGGTCTGCCGTAAATAGCAGACCTTTAATTGCATTTGCCATTAAAAGATACTATGAAACAGTAGGTGCATTTTCTGTTTGTAACCTTTCTATAATCTTGCCGGATTCCGCTTCAAGTTCATGGCTTGGGACGGGTCGTATCAGCCATATTCTACTGCTATCTTCCATTACATTACCAAACTCAATTTTAGCCCATGAGCTATCACCCCCCAAAGATTGTCGGAAAAAAGAAATTAACTTATCCCGTACATCATCTGAAAATACTTCATTTACTTTAATGTACGGTTTGCCATTCTCGAAGTCTACTTCGATTGTGATTCTTGATTTCATAATATATGTTTTATATGCGTGGCTTAATTGCTCTACGCATAACAAATATAACAAAAAAAGGAAACGTAGAAACGTTCCCTTAAAAATTAACCCTAAAAAAAACAACTGCTATATGAGAAACTACTTTATTGCTTTTATAAAGGCATCTCCAAATTCTGTTAGCACTCCATTAAGTCCTACGGGGTCAGCTTCACTTTGTCCCGTTCCACCGTCACCGCTCCATATCATGGATATTTTTACCTTAGCCTCTTTCCATTGCTTGCAGATATTGTCTAATACTGTTGACCTTCCTAATGCCACCTTAGCTCCTTCTGTATGCCATTCATTGCTTATTACATCATGTCCGGTATAGCTTCTTATGTAGTTTACTGTTTCTACTATTTGATTTTCAGGATATGTGTTGTTTATGCTTCGTGTGTGGACATTTACAAAGTCTAATGGAATGTTTTTGTAGCCAGCCAATAACTCTTTTACAAGTGGCACTCCCTTGCTTGGTCTTGGGTCGTTATTGATTATTTGAATTACGTTTTCCGCATGTACGCACCCATCAGCTACCAATACACCATACTCGTGGCATACTCTGACTGCTACCGCTAATTCTGCAAGGTATTGAGCCATTGTTCCATTATAGTAATTTTGGTTTGTTGGCTCATTTTCTATTACTGCTACGCTTATTTTTGACGCATAAACATCTAATACTTTTCTTAATTGCTTTTCATAAGTTACAAGGTCTGTCGGGAAAGGCAATGTTTGGTTGCTGTTTGCGTTATTTATATTCACCACGCATTTTATTCCGGCTGCAAAAAATTCATCTAACCTGTTCGATTTACCATCAAAAGTACTTACCGCTATTGAAGCGGGTCTGCCATATTCTACACCCAAATCTTTTAATATTTTTATTTGCTGTTGCCCATCCCCTTGTATTTTGCCACCAAATTTCGTTACTATATTTTTAACCAAAACAGGCACGACCGCAGTACTTGAAGCACCACGTTTATCTATTACTTTAAAGTTTAATTCATGGCTACCTTCGGCAAGACTAATGAAGCCTGAAACTGACGTGCTAATTTTATTACCATTTAAATATATTTCATAAATGAAATCTCTTTTTACTTGGTTACCGTCTTTGTCAAAGTCGAAAGACCCTGACAAGTCCCATGTTAAAATATTATCCGGCAACATAAATTCTTCTTTGTTCACTACTGGAACGACTACGGGTGGCGTATTTGGCATATATTATTGTTTTTTCAAATTTAAAACAAATCAATATAACATATTCATTAAAATTCCTTCTACTACTCCCGATTGACTTGCAGGTAATGTTGAGTTGGTTATTCCTTTGTACTCTATGTTGTACTTTCCATCTATGGAATAGTAGATTTTATTATTGTATGTATATGTTCTGTTGTCTATCCTTCGCATAGGGAAGAAGTCTGCTGGATAAGTTGCGTTGATTAATGGTTGGTCGCCGCCCGTTCTTTGCTTGAAATTTATGCCTATAAATCCGTCCGGCATCCATTGTGCTGTAAATACTGTACCTCTTACTTTTCGGCTATACACAACTTGTTTAGTAGATAAGTTAACAATTGTAAATCTTGTTGTGTCAATGGTTTGAGTGCTGTTGCTTGTGTCTTGTGCTATACTGTATAATCTGTCACCTACAATAAAAATATATCCTGTATTATCCGCTCCCCAATCTATGCTATCCGTTAATGCTTTACTTGTCCCATCGAATAAAAAAAGTTTTCCATGATACGTTTCGCTTACAGTACTTAATATCATTTTATTGTTCCATGCTGCTACGTCTGAATATTGTCTTGGGGTAAAATTATCCCCGTTTAAGCCGCTCATTGTATTGGCTGCGCTGTCGTACCAGTTGAATCCTACTGTGTTTCCGGTACGTATTTCATTCCCACCAAAACAGAATAAGCCATTAGATAAGCGAACTATTTTTTGTGGCTCATGCACATCGGAAGTTGTTCTTCCAAATCCAATAAGTTTAGGATTTGTTGATGCAGATAAAGGGCTATTAAATGTTTCTGCTGTCCACGGTAAACTTTCATCGAGCAATAGCAATGCAGAAGATGGGTAACCTACAATATAACGCTTAGTTGGTGCGACCTGCATAGCATCGAAGATATTTATACCAAGATGCCCTAATGCTGTTGATGTACTCGTTGCTTTGTTGTAATGATACCAAACTCCATACAATTCACCTGCGTAGCTTAACATATTGGTATCGTAAATATCAGGGTAAACTCTCCTTATGGCTGATGGCTGATATGTGTTGTATAAATTCATGCTATCAATAGTAGCATCAACGCTTGAATAAAGTTTGTTTTTTATGTCATCGTAAAATTGCGATACTTGTATTTGACCACTTCCGTTTACTTCCGTGTAATCAGTAGACACGCCGGACAACGTGGAAGCCGTTACTGTTGTATCTGTCATTAAACTCCATGTCGGGTATGGGTATTGAGCAAAAACGCCTGTTGTTCGTGTTGCAGTGTTTATTAATGTAGGGTTGTTAAATAACTTCTTTTTATAGCCATCCGATTTTCGTATAGCCCAATAATCATTACCACTTTGACCCGTTTGCGCATACATCCAAAAATTATCACCTTGTATTGTAATTACATAATTTTGATTATCCGCTTTTGCATATTTTGATACCTCATGTGTAAGATAATTTACGAAGCTGATTTGAGTAGAGTTTTCATCACTACTTGCACCAAGATAAATATTGCCATCTATACCTCTCTGCATTGAATACGCAAGTGGAGTTCCTGTTAAAAAACAATTACCCAAATTCATTTCCCATATACTATCCTTCATGTTTAGTACGGTTACAATTCTGTTCCCGCTATTCAATCCAAAGTATATGTCTCCGTTGCTACTCATTACACTTCTCCAATAAAAGGTAAGGCTGCTTGATGTGTACGGAAGTGTTTTTACAGTAGTATCTTTTGTTGTTAAGTCAATCCTCATAACCTGCATTGCATTAGGCGTTTCTCCCGTATATGCTAACCTGAATAATACCGAATAAGGATGACCATTAGAAGTTAACCCGTAAACAGGTACGGATATATTATTACTTGAATATGCGAATGCATTAGTTAGTGTATCTTTTGTCTGTGCTGTTACTGTTAAGGAAAATAATATTGCTGCTGATAGTGTCCATTTCATAAAATATTATAATGAGGTTATTACTTCCCAAGCTGTTGTATACACGTTTAATTTATTAGTTGTTGTGTTGTAAATAATAAGACCTGCTGCCGGAGTTGCAATGGCATCCCTTTGAGTTGATGTCATACGTGGCGGCAAAAATCCTTGCGTTGTACTTTTTACTTCCAATACTGCACTTGCATCTGGGGCTGTTGTTGCTCCTACTGTTGTTGCACTTTGTAAAATATTTTTTATACTTAATGCAGCATTATCTAATTGATAAACTCCAAAAGCAGAACCACCTGCAAACGCCCCTGCTGCGGTTGCATCAATGTAAAGCCCGTAATAAGCTGTTCCTATTATATCGGTTGTTCCCGCAATTCCCCCAATGTAAATACCATAAGCATTGGTAATCTGTTGCGTTCCTGAACTTACGGCAATAGGTGATACATAGCCACCATAATAATAAGGCAATGCTGTTGCCGAAGTGCTTCCTACTGTAAATTCAGAACTCCACCCTTTAATTCCCGTATTAACTACATTAGAAGCATTGGTTTGTGTTATTTGACTTTGAAATCCTATAACTTCTGTTGATGAGGTTGTAGTAGATGTTATGTTTGGCCTGAAAGACATGCCCGTTATTGTTTGGTTGCCTGTGTTTCCGCTAAATAAAATACCACCACCATTGCCCGGCCAATTCTGCATAGATATACCCCATCCCGCCGTTACACTACTGCTATTTAAAGCTATTCTACCTGATGTGTTAACAATAAATGCCCCGCCAGCTATACTTGCATTTAGTTGCGTTGAAAACACTCCTTCTACATCCACTGTTCCATTAACTTCAAACAACGCTTTTGGCTTGTTTGATGTAAGACCTGATGATGAAGGCCCAATAAAAACACTATCGGTTTGGGTTGTCGTATATACTATGTTTGTTGTAGCTGATGCAGATGGTAAAGCACCCCTTGTCCATCCACCGCTATAGTTGGGAATATTTAAAGTCCCTGCACTAAATGTAGCCGCACCCGAACTACCCGTTGTTGTTAAAGTAAAAGGAGCAGCCCATGTTCCATCCCCACGCCAAAAAGTTGTAGAACTTGCTGATGTGCCACTATTTAAATTGCCAACTGGAAGATTGCCTGTTATCTGCGAAGAACTTGAAACATCAATTAACTTTCTTATCATAAACCCTGTAACAGTATCTTGTTGTAATGGCTTATATGCTGCTGTGCTTGTGCTAAAAGTATTTATACCTACCCATCTTGCACCTGTTGACTTTAACTCCAATGCAACACTATCCCCCGTACCTGTTTCATAATGAAATATACTTTTAGAATTACTTCCAAACGTAGCAGTAGCACCCTTCAAGGTTAAAGTGGCTGCCAATATTCTTGTTGTAGCCGTTGAGAAGATACCGATATCATTTACTGCATCTATGTGTACGCTATCTGCTGCTGAAATTGAAGTTCTTGAAGTATTAATACCAAAAGTAAATGCCCCTGTTATAGTCCTGTTCGTAGTGATTGCAGAACCTATTGCCATTGTTTGATCTAAGTTCTCGCCACCACCACCTGTAGCACTTAATACACCCGCTAATAACTGTAGCCCACTACCTATCTGAACATTACTTGCTACACCACTTGTACTTAATCCCATAATACCGGTACTTGCTCCTGTAAGCTGACTGAATGTTATCCCATTTGTACCGCCTAATACAATTCTATTGGCATTATTATATCTTAAATAAACTCTGTTTGCATCTGTGCTACCTAAGATACCGCCCCCTTTATTACCATTAGTTGTCCACGGTATAGCACTTACAATAGGCCATGTAGAACCATTATATCTATGCGTAATATTATCGTCCAATGTTACTGCATAATCTCCTGATGCCTGTGTTGGTACAACCCATGTAGAACCTGTCCATAACAATACTTTATTAGGGTTACCTGTCCATGTTCCTGATGCGCCTGTAGGCGAACCGCCTGTTAACCAATAAGTGCTATCTCCCGGCGAAACAGGTTGCGCATTTAAAGAATCTTCAACATAAAAAACATTATTCCCTGTTGCAACGGGTGTTATAACAGAACTCAATAAAGTTTGTGTTAATCCTGTCCCGTTCCATGAAGCAATATAAGTAGGTGTTGCATTAGTAACTAAATTAGAGAAAGTATAAGAACCTGTACTTGACTGAAAAGCAAATGTGCCTCCGGGGTTTATATCCAACGTGCTCCCGCCACCTGCCTGAAATTCTATAAAGCCTGTTGAGCCAACAATGTAATTATCTAAATCAGATAACGTCCAATCATTGCCATTAAAATCACTTGTAAAACTTGAACTTATATCAGGACTTACCGTCATTACATCATTCCATGATTGAGAACCACCGCTACCTGAACCAACCTTTACCCATAAGCTATCATTAGTCCATATATAAAGGCTTCTGTCTGATGATTTATATATCTGTGTACCTACAAATCTTGGATGCCAATTCGTATCACTTATTGAGTTTAAAAAACCTTTATTATCTGCCACCTGTAAGTAACCGTTATATTTGTAATAAGGTGCGCTATTTATAGTAGGGAACATCGCAGGGTCGCCATTGCTTTGCCCTTTAGATAAAAAGGATATAAATAATATTAGTATGGTTATTATTCTTTTCATTATGAAACTACTTTTGAAATCTTTATAAAACAAAATGTCGTATTGTTACCTGACGTATATCTTAATTTAAAATCAGTGCTACTACCTAATTGCATATTACTTACCGTTACTGTTTTGTGTAGCCATTTACCTGTATTGGTGTTTGTTTGCGTTGCAACGTTACCCATACCGCTTCCCGTATTGGCCTGTATTGACCAACTACCTGTTCCTGAATTATAATATACAACATCAATAATTATTGTACCGCTTGTTGCTCCTGATGCCCACGTATCATTTATGTCAAAACTCATTTCACCTGCACCTGCATTGATAATAAATTCTGCTCCGTATCTTCCGTATATACTTGTATCAGGGGTTTGTGTTACCCTGAATTTCCCTGTACTTGTTGTATGAACATTGTTTTGTGTTATGTTCAATGAATAGTTTGTTTTCAACCCATAACCATAATCCATATAATAAGCGCTATCGGGGTCTGTGTTATAACTTGCATTTGCGGGGTTTGCTCCTGCTATAATATTACTTACTCTTGTATTATTGATATATGTTTGTTGCGCTCTTAACCTTAATACCGCCTTATATGCTTCGCCTGTTGTTGGGTCACTATTGATAGCCGTTATCCTGTTATTATATGCAGGCACATTACCTATTACATTCCCAAAAGGCACTACGGGCAACCAATCAAATCCTGCTGAATCAAAACTTATTTTTTGCGCCAACATGATAAACCCTTTCGTTGCTGTTGGCGGGTTCATTTGGCTTACCATCTCATTGAAGAAATCAGTAACCTCTTTTGTTATGCCATCATTTATCCATCCACCCGTTATGCCGGGCAACTTTAATTGGTTGTCTAATTCGCTACATATTAATGGTAGTACTTCTTGCTTTTGATGTGATGAACTTAAAATATAATCCTGTACTTCACTCATACTTACATAGCCTGCTTTCGGGTGTAGTATTTCATCATCAAAGAAATAGTCGTGTCCTAAATCACCTTTTTTTACATAGTCTGAAGGGAATGTGCTTGTAACCCATGTTAGTTCTTTTGCATCATTGCCGGGGTTCATTGCCATTTGTAAATTAAGCCCCGTTTCTGCATCTAATAAACCATGAATATAAGTATAGGTATCTCTTACATATTGGCTCCAAACATCATTATCCTGAATGCCTAAACAATTACTTGGTGTACAACTGTTACCCTTCCACGGCCCTGTATCACCTGTGCTTCCCCAAACTACTTTTACATAGATAACGGCTGCCTTTTGATCTGCTGTTAACGTGTTATTTATGTAATCGAAAAGTTCTTCGTAAAGTGAATAATAAGCAGCTATGTAATTCGGGTTATAATAATCAGGATATGGCCCGTTTTCGTTGCCGCCTGTTGTTGTAAATGTCGCAACACCATCTACCGTATTTAACCAATTAGCACTACCTGTTATGGGAGCATCTGGCCCTGCATTTATCTGCACACCCACATAGTTCATTCCCCTGTCTAAGCATTTCTGAATATCAGAACCTATGGATGAAAAGTTTTTATTATTTTTTGTTGGCTCTATGTCGCTCCATTGAAAAATAAGCTGAACTCCGAGACAATTATAATCAGCAAATCCATCTAATACACTATTGCTTGGTGATGAACCCGAACCCCACGTACCGAAGAAAGGATAGTCAGGCGCAGGTGGCGTTATGCCTGTTGTTCGGTTAAGTCCAAAGAAGGTTGGTCTTTGGTTAAAAGCTGTCAAAGAACTACATAATATCAGTAATATTAAAACCCATTTCTTCATACATTAGTTATGGAAATACCCGCTTGTTACATAAAGAATCGACCCCCTCTTTACTATCGTTAAAATATCCAAAGCATTAGGCGTATTTGTTAAATCTACTGTAGAACCCGTACCTATGCCATCCAATAAAAACGTACCTGCTGTAAAGGTTATATCTCTGCCACCTGTTGCATCTTGCGTAATGAATAAGGTTGCATAATCACCATCGCTCATATTGGTGATAGTTATGTTTCTGTTACCTCCGATTGTTAATTGCTTATCAAAACCTGACGAATAATCCCATGTTACTGTTGCTCCGTCTGTAAGTGTCCCAAATGCTTTATTGGTAATGGTATTTATCTGTGTTTGTAAATTACTTGTAGCACCTGAAACATAACCCAATTCTGTAGTTGTAACACTTGATACTGCCACCTTACCTGTACCACTACTTATCAATGCTCTGTCACTTGTTAAATTACTTGAAAGGATAGTGGTAGCACCACCTGTTATAGCATCTTGTTTTGCGTTCCATGTATTATATAAAGTAGGCGTAACCAACCCTGTATTAGAACCACTTGTAGTAGGTAGATTTAATGAATGTGTATTGCCGCCTGAAACGCTCCAGCTTGGACTTGTTCCACTTGAACCAATAGCGAAAAATTGTGTTGATGCAGTTAAGGTGTTTAATGTAGCAATACCCGTACTTGTAGCATTTATTGTATAAGGGCTTAATGCCGTTCCACTACCCGATAAACTTACATTAGTACCTGCTATTATTTTGCCCGTTATATTTTGCAAGTAACGACCTTCATTATATGCTGATGTATGAATTATACTTGTGTCGAATCGAACATCTGAACCAGTTGCTATAAGTGGTGAATAAAAATTATATGAACTACCGCCACCGTTTTGAAGTACCCATACATGGTCGTTAGTTATTGTATCTCTCAAATACATTCCTTCTCCAATTACATAAATCAATGTCCCCAAACTATCCAAACCGCTAAAATTTGCAGTATCGGTATATATTGGTAACCCTGCACTTTTGCTTGCTCTCCAATACATATCAACTGCTGTAAACGTTGCATTAGAACGTTGAACGGGTGGTTGTGCTTCACTAACAAGTGAAAACAAAATAAATAATATGAATAATAATTTACGCACCTGATAATGTTATTGAAAGTTTTACATCTTGTGTACTTGCATCAAATCCCGGTATCAATATTGTAATGCCACCCGATACTATTACAGCATAATCAGTACCTTCCGTTAATAGTGTGCCGCCTATGCTTTCTAATCTTACCGAAATACCATGTCTTGCCAATGATGTATTAATATATGTTATGCCATCAACTTCAAAGTCTGCACTTGTTATAACTATAACCGTATCATCCCATACTAAGTTTGTTCCATCGTTTGAAAGGAATTTACCTTCTACGTAAGGCTGTGGCAAACTTATACTTGGTGGATTAAAACTACTACCTGATGAACTTCTGCCGAATGATAATGTGTATTGCTCCCCTGTATTAACAGGTTGAGCAAGTGTTATGGTCATGTTGGCTTGCGTATATGTTGGGGCGTATGTTTGCTGACCAATAGGTACTGTTCCCGTTCTTGGTAATGGTGCAGCATTTGAAAAACCAAACGCAACACTATCTGATAAAATATTAGTAAGGTCTATTGTAAATTGCTGTTCCCCATTTAATACCGGAGCACCTGCATCACCAACTGTAAAAGACATAGTAACCCAACGCAAATTAATTGGCTGACCGCTTCCGGGGTCTACTATAATACCACCACCGCCTTGTCCCATCTTGCCTAATGCTGCTGTTACATATCTTCTGCATAAAGCGTATAGATAATTACCAACTGATGCAGTGGTATCGCTTAATGGTTGCGTTTCGTATGAATATTCTAAAGTACGTGTAACAAGATAAATGAGCAATGGTATTCTATCGTCAATAGTGCCGCCTTTAAATGCTTTTTGTTTTGCATTATTTACAAGTGATAAATAACCAGACACTTGCCCTATATCAATCAATGTCGCTATTGGATAAGGTGTCGCTCCCATTAGAAATAATAGTTTTGGTTATCTCTCATATTGTTTGCCAAATTCAATAACAACTGCCCATTCATAACATCACTTGCATTTGATATTGCCTCATTAGCTTCTTCAACATACAATCTCATTTGCATCCAATTATACACATAGCTATTACTGTTCACTATTGTTGGCAATGCTACGTTTGTTTCAGACACCAACGCCAACATAAATTCTTCATTGTAATCTTTGAAACAGTAGGCATTATTTTTTATATACGTGCCGCCTTGTTGGGGAGAACTACTTACCCATACTACTGTAACATTCAAACAATAATCAGTATCTAAAATATCATCAAGTGTTATGGACGTATCATTAATATCCCAATCAATCCATGCCTGTCCTGATGGATTATTCGACGGAACAATAGTAGTGTTGTTATATTGATATAAATAGATTCTCCTACCTGTTAGGTTGGTATCGCTGCCAGTACTTGTATCGACCAGTTCAATGGAACTTGGCGACAACTGGCTCAAAGTGTAGTTACCTTCAAATGCCATGATAGTTTTGGTTTATCAAATGTAATAATAAATTATATTAACGCTGCTGTGTTTTTTTGAACCTGTCTAAAATCTTCTCGTCTCTGCCTTTCATCCTTTTTTCCATTTCAGTATCGGGAAACATTTCTTCCCTTATTTTTGATGACGCATTTGCTTTTATCTTTTTTAATTCAGCCCTCATTTCGCTTACCGTTATTTCGGATGGAGGCTTCACTTTTACAACTCCATCTTCCACATAGGGCAAACCATCGGTTTTTAATTTATCCAATTCTTTTTTAATAGCGGCATCCCTTTTTGTTTCAAAATCATCCAATTCCTTTGCGGTCATTTTTCTCTCCACCCTTGTTTTAGGGTCTTTAATCATTGTACCCGCACCTGCTCTTGTTTCTTTAGAATTGATTGATTCTTTGTAAACTTCATCCCAATCAACTGCTTTATTATCTTGCTCTTCTCTGCTTGGGTATTGGCTAACACCTACACCATGCGCTGTTAGTAACGCAATCATTAGTGATTCCTGAACGGATTTATCTTCTAATGCCTTATCTACATCCTGTCCTATTAACGGAATGAATAGCCTGCTCAATTCTTTGGTTGCATCTGTTTTTTCGCCTGCTAAATTTTTCCCCTCCATAGCGTTTGCTATAGCACCAACTTCCGGCGTAGCCTTACCTCTTACAAATCTTTCTGCAATATCAAACCTTGATGTTTGACCATAATTACTCCCCGTAGGTATTATTTCACCTGTTTGAGTTGATTTTGATTCGCCACTCCATAGCTTAGAAAATAGAACAACCCATTGTGCCATACCGCCCCATATATCGTATCTTGTGTCGCCAATTTTCACTTTGCCAAAATCAGAACTTCTTGGGTCTAATTCAACTTGCAATCCCATAGCTTTGGCCATTGCCAAAACACTTGCCCCCATAGCAATGAATTTAATGGAATCTTTCATGTACGCTAATTTTACTTCTTTCGGAACTTTTGTCCAAAATTTAAGATTAGCCCATTTTGTTAACAGTTGCAGTCTTGACGCTGCCAACTTTGTTGACCATATAAATGTTGACAAGAACCCTGCTGCGCTTTTTAATTTCCCTTGCCCTAAATTACCAACACCTGATGCTTGATTAGCATATATGGCGGCTTCTTTAAATGCCTGCGGGTCTTTCTCAAATGTCAGTCCTCTATTTTCCATTGCATCTGCAAACTGATTAAAATGCTCCCACCTTTGTAGCATACCCATAGCAGTAAAGGCTCTTTCTGATGCTTTTACAATGCCGCCTACTTCTTTTAAATGTTTTTCAGTAAACGGTATTTTAAATCCAGTATCACCTAAATTACCTATTTTTCTTTTTGTGAACGGTATTTTTACATCTCCTGTCAATTTTATTTTCTTTCCTATTAACGGTATTTCTTCTGCGTAATTTGGCCCGTAGTATTCTTCCCTTGCTCTTGCTAATGGTGAGTTTACATCCGTTATAGCAAGTCCGGATTTTTTTGCCATTTCATATCTTGGGCTTTCTGTTATATCGTGCATCAATCTTCTGTATGTAGGCTCATGTGCTAATGAAGCATACATATTACCCATATCTCTTATGAATGATTTCTGATTATAAAAAAGCCCTTTAGGATGAAATGGATTAGAAAGCATTTTTCTTGATACATTCCATATACCTTGCCTACCTGCATAAGATACGTCTGCTGTTCCCAACGCCGCTTTAGGCGTATTCCATATTTTCCTGAAAACACTTGCGCCTTTTTCTTGAAAAGTTCTGTTCTTATACTCTTGTTTCAAAAGCCTTAACTCTCTTTCATCTTTTGCTTTGATATAAGCATCTTTAGCAGCTAATCTTTTTTTGTATAATTCAGGGTCAATCTTTTTAAGTTCTTCGTCTTTTATTGATTGAGGCTTTTCAGGTTTAGCAAAGTCCCCTTTCTTTAGTTGTGCTTGTATTTTTTCTGCCTGTGCTTTGTTGCGATTTATTTCTGCCTTTACTTTGGCTATATCAGAATATTGACCAAGTTTGTTTTCTTTCCTTAATTCTTTTAGTTTATCTGACAACTCTTTCAACTTGGCATTTCTTTCAACTTTTGCCGTAGGTGATTTAGGTTCTTCTTTGGATAATATTTTATCTATCTCATTAAGATATTTTGCCTCTTGCTGCAACTCCCTAAATTTAACCGCCACTTCTTTTCTTTGCGGCTTCTTTTCGTTATACTCACCTGCCAACATATCCTGAATATCTTTCTCTTTTAATTCAGGAATACCATCACTTAATTGCCCATGTATGCGTTTAACTATCTCACTCAATTCATATACGCCATCTTCTACCAAATTTTTAGCAAGACGTAAAACATCCGGCGCAATAGCTTTGAACTGCGCCCCAAATGGTATGCCCGATTGCAACGAATCTTTACCTGCATTTTTCCACTTGTCTTTTATGCTTTTAAATATTTCATCTCTTTCTTTTGCGTACTCTTGTTTTGTTTTTTTGCCCCCCGTAGACGAAGATTTTTTAGCTTCTGCTATTTTCAATTTCGCTTCTAATTCAGAAATCTTAACATTGGCTTCTTCATTCAATTTTTCTAAATCAGCTTTTCTTTGCCTTAATTCATTAAACTCTTTTTCAGCCTGAACTTTTTGCTCATCTGTTAATACATCAACTTTCGACGCTTCTTTTTCTCTAATGAAAAATCCCGCCAATGTATCGTCTGCTACTGCTGCATTTTTAATTGATTGCAACGCACTACCTGAATTAGACCCTGCTTTCTCCAATGTAGCATACGCATCTTCAACGTCAGCTAACCTTTCGTCAAACTCTTTTGATTTTTTATCCAACTTACCGCTTTCAACATCTTTTGAAAATGCTTCATCTAAATTAGCTGCGAACTTATGGAAAGCAACTCTTTCAACTGGCGTGAAAGGTTCGCCTTTTTTTGCCTTTTCGGTTAGCTTATCTCTATCAAATTTGCCATCTTTAATATACGCATCTGCTTCTGCATTGAGTTGCTCACTTTTTTTAGTTTGCTCAATCGTTCTTTCAGGCAAACCTAATGCAGCCCTTTTAGCTTCTGTCCCTGCATGGGTGTACATATTCCCGTTGTCATCACTTACTACTTCTATATCTCTAAAAGTGGTAGGCGGTGGCTTGATACCTACTTTTTCTTTTTCACCCGTATTTTCACTTTCTTTGGTAGTGATTTCGGGTTGGATGTTTCCTTCGCCCATTCCTTCGCCATCTCCGGCTTGTTGGCGAACATCCATTTCATTTGTTGTTGGCTCTTGAATGGCATTTTGTAATTCTGTTTTTTTGTTGGTGATTATGGTTTCATATTCATCATTGAGTGATTTAATATTTTTATCTATTTCAGATACGTATGCTTCAGGCTTTAATCCTATTGTTTTTCTTAGGTCATTTAATTCATCGTGTATCTCTTTATGAAATTCTTTTAGCACCTGAATAGAAGCATCTGTTTCATCCATGCCTTTACTTACCAAATCATCAAGTTTAGCAATCAGCATATCACGTTGCTGCTTTGGTATAGCGTCTATATTTCCTAAACAATTTCTTATTGACACTCTAAAAATATTTTTATTGCATTTATAATATTAAGGTCATCAATCCTTATGCTTTCCATCAATTCTTTTTCTTCCCTTTGCAAAGGGGAAATATACATTGCTCCACCACTGCCCCCGCCGCCTGATGGCGTAGGTGGAGTTGGCGGTGTAGGCGTTACCGTTATCGCACCCTTTAAAGTAAGACAAATGAGTAATAACATATTTCAAATGAATATAACTATTTTTTTTATTACAAAACTACCCACACCCTAATGCCGCCAAAGCGGGTCGTGGCCCTAACCCGTCTGCGTAAATCTCTACGCCTACAAAAAGCCATCCCGTAGATGGATTTGTAAAAGTAACAGTTGACCCGCTTTCGCCTGTTGACCTTCTTGCTGAAAAAAAGTTAGCCGTAGGGTTAGATATATCTCCATCTGAACTTTGCGTCCATCCCGTAGGGACTGTACTCACGCCTGCTGTTAACCCACCTGCATACGCTGCTATGTACCCATTATTTGTATCTAAGGCTGATGCAAAAGTTCCGTTTGCATTTGTTGAACTTGCTGCATTAAATACAGATTGCCTTATTGGTATTCTTGTAAATTGGTCATCCCCTGTCGCTTCGTGTACTACAATAAAACATCCGGTAGCGGCATCCCCTGTACAATCAAAAGTTACTACATCCGCAGATACCGAAGCCCCTGTTTTTGCCCAAAAAATATAAAGCGTACTACCACTTATCGCACCCGAATTATATTTATACCAATTCAACCCAAACCCCATAACCGACCCTGTAGCTGTTGTTGCTGTAGCAAAAACAAGTACCACCAAAAAGGCATTAGCCGTTGGCGTAAACGAGGCCGTAGCGTATGATGTTACGTTTGCACTTGATGCAATTGGAGCGACTGGTCTTGTTATGTTTATTGCCATTTACTTATACCAAAAGTTTGCTTCTAAGGCTATTGATGGCGCAACGTTATTGCCGCCCAATGTAGTGGCTGCGCAACTAATAGCCGTTGAAAAGTTAATGCCGTTTGTTATTTCTATATTCGCTGCCGCTAATGGTGGGATGCAAAAACTATTTTGTGGATTTGTAGTGCCAACCGTAACTGATGCCGCTACTACGTTATAAATGCTTACATAAATTTGAACTGAATTTGGATTGAATATATAATACCCACCAAATGTTCCTGCTGACCCTTTTATAGCTTGCGCCGAATTTGTTAGTGCCGTTGAGCCATCTGCTGATGTAGCCATGAATGTTGACCATCCACCCGTAGTATTAGGAGTTAATGTAGTAAAAACAGGAGTTGCCAAAGGAGCATCTACTGTAAGCGAACTGCCATTATCTGTAACCGGAACTGCCGCACTTGACGCATCTACCTTCCATGCAGTAGTGTTAGCTGTGTTGCCGGGTTGAACTGTCCATGTGCCAGATTGTGTTGCCCCAAACGAAGTGTTCCCTATTGAACCACCTGCCTGAAAAGGGTTACCTAATGCAGTAATTAAAGAAGTGATTCTTTGAGCAATCCTTTGCAGCCTACCATTTAACCCGCTTGATGCCGTATCTGTAGCGGGTGCTGTTTCTGTTAAAGAGCCTGTTTTTGTATCAAAATCTGCTTCTGTTAGAAACCCTGTTATTGCCGCAGGAGGTGTCAATGTCAGTAATTGTGCCGCCGTTAAAACAATAGGAACGGATGCTGCTGCAAGTGCCTGCCCCAATGCGGGGGTTTTACTATCTATACTTGCAAGTGATGAATTGCCTGTTTCCTGTAAATCGCTCGTAGCCAACCCTGTTGTATCGAAACTTGCATTTACATCTAACTTGCCACCCGTTACCGTTACCGATTCGCCACCTGCATCAACTATTTGTGTCAATTGAGAACCATCAATTTGATTTGCTGCTGTAGCTACCCCGCTAATAGATAAGGTTGCTTCCACAGGCAATGGATTGGCTACTGATACAGCAACCGGAGATCCGCCGCCATCCAAAAACTCTTGCACCACTTGTTGATGCGCTCCGTTGACATCATTTTTCGTGGCTATTAATACATTGTCTGCCATTAGGCTTTATATTTAGTTTTGATAATACCTTTTAAGGCTTTCATATTTCTTTTATTATTATCTTAGATGCAAACCCTTTAAAATTCCTGTCGGTTATTTCTACTGCATAGTTTTTCTTTCTTTCAGGGACTTCCTGCTTTACAACTTCAACCTCTTTCGGCTGCAAGCTAATTGTCATCTCCTTTATTGCTGATATAACTTTATCTTGGTTTGTTTCTACGTTTACTTTTGGCGGTTCTACATTTTTTATACTATTCAACTTTTCGTAAAACCCCTGCATTAATTTCTTGTTTTCATCTAACAATAATTTCAATTCGCCATTTACGTTTTCTTCCTTTTTTTCGCTTTTACCCAACTCTTTAATTGCAGACAAAACTTTCCCCATTACGTTCATCATATCCTGATGCCGCTTTTGTTCAAGCTCTTTTTCAAAATCTTCATTTTCTTCTATTTCATCATCTATCATAAACAGTCCTTAATTATAGCACGTAATGATTTATATTTAACCTTAATTTCTTCATGTTTCTTTTCAGCAGCTATTGGGTCACTTTTTACTAATGGGTCTTTTGAATAAACCAAATCTCTTGATTTGATTAATGTAACCTTTAAATTATCAGCCGTAACCTGTTTTAATTTGCCACGCTTTTCTTCTTTTATTTTTACGATTTCAGGATGTTCTTCAAATGCTGCTTGTTTGCTTCCTGTTGCTTGTGTATTTTCAGGAGTGATTGCTTCTGCAACGCCGCTTTCTTTTGTGGCGATAGGTTCATTGCCGCTTCCGCTTCCTTCCACTGCTTTGACGTTAGAGACTTTTGTTTCTTTTTCATTGATTTTGGATTGTTCTTTTAGAAAAGATTCTGATTTTAAAGTTGGTTTAAATAAATTATCAAAAATATCTTTTACTTCGGGTGTTATTTTTTTAGCTATAGGGCTATTTGATAGATTTTGGTAAATAGTCTTTAGCCATTCTTTTGCTTTTTGGAATATTGTTTTTAATTCAGTCGTAGGCGCATTTCCATCACGAAGGTATCTTTCAAATCCTCTTGCAAATGCTTCGCTTGTTTGCGTATTCCACTCTTTTGTACCAGCCCATTTATTAATAACTTCTCTTTCTTGGGATGATATTTCATCTTCAAATACGTGTGCTATTTCATGGATTGTTGTTGAAAAATCTGGTGATTTTAACGCATGAATAATTTTTTTGCCGCTTGCCAAAGTTTCTACAGCCCCCTTTTCTTCTTGAAATTGTATTCTGTTTTTTATTTTAACAGCATTTTCATTAAAAACGACATAATTAAACCCTCTCGCATTTTCACTTGTGACCCCCTTTGAGAGACTTTCGGCGGGATATTTTATGCCATCAAAACCGTTTTTCAACAAAAAGTCAGATGCTGCTTTTTGACTACCAAGTTTCGCAGACAACTTGTTATAAATTTCAAACCCTTTCCCGGATAAGTACATACCCGCTTTTTTGCCGAGCGATTTTGCCAATGATTCATCTACGTTTTTATCCCAAAGTAGCCATTTATAATCTGACGCAGCCTTCCCTTCATTAATTGTTACTTCATATAGATTTCTACTTGCAGGCTTAATATTTCTTACGTCTTTTGATATAAAATTATAAGCCTCGGTGTATGCCTGTTTATCTATTTTTTTATTCAAAATTCTATCAAAAATATTTTCTTTTTTATTTATTCTTTGAGCAATTTTATTCAATAATTGTTCCTTAGTACTATTGTCCTTCCCTTTTGCCAATACTTCCAATATGGCATCATAAGCAGAAGTTGAAATTCTATCAGTCAGCATTATTTCACGCAACGTTTCTTCGCCATATTGTGTCTCAAACTTCCCGCTCCCTAATACTTTAGCATAGTTATTCGCAATATCTTTCAAATCGGTAAAATAAAGCCCATGCCCAAATGCTTGAATACCCTCCCCTGTGCCTATTTTTGATATGGTAAATTTATCAAATACGTGAGGCGAACCGTGATATGCCTCTACTTGATTTAGTCGCTTACTTCCATCAACAAATTCCCCACTACCAATATTTTCTATTTGTCTATACCATACATCTCCTTTCCCAGATGCTTTTGCCCTTGCATCCATTAAAGCTACTGCTGCATCCACTTGTTCTCTCGGAACTCCTTTATTAGTAAATTCTTTTTCAAACTTTTGCTTAATAAAATTAGCATGCTGCTTATCCGTTCTATCTTCAAAAGGTTTTTTTTCTACTTCACTTAATGTATTACTACCTTCCATTGGCTGCTCGTCAATGATTTCTACGCTGCTTTTTTTCTGTGGCTTTTGGTTATTAGGCAATACTTCTTCATAGTACTTTCTTGCCAATGCTTCATCTGCTGCTTTTTGGGCGGCTTCTTTACTTGTGTAAGTCTTAGCATCTTCTATTTTTATTGGTTTGCTTATTTCTAATGCTCCATCTTTTTCTATATAAGTTGCTACGGGTTTATATGTTTTATTTTCACCTTCGCCGATTTCTTTTACGTCTGCTTCGCCATACTCTTTTGGTATAACTATCCCCTGCTTTTCTCTTGTTGTTAATTCTTCAAACGGCTTCTGCTCACCTATGGTTTCTCCGGTAATATTATCAACATGAATGTTTTGCGGGTATTGCGTATTTTTTGCTGCTTCTATTGCATTGTTGATATTTTGAATTTGCAAGTCGTTATCTTCTTTGAACGCTTCGTCACCTTTTGCACTTTTTTCTTTTAAATCATTCCTTGCCTGAATCAAATCAGCAATAACCATTCTTTGTTCATCTGAATATTTATCAGGTATTACTTCATCTGCTTTTTTGTATTTATCAATAGCTTCTTTTACCGCAACGCCTTCTTCGCCCATTTGCGAAGTGAACTCCTGTACAATTGGTTCAGGTACTTTTGCCATGTAATTTTTCCATGCTGAACGCACTGCACCGGGCAACTTACCTGCTATTGGCGCAATCCTAAACATAGCATCCATTGTCGCCCAATTATATGCGCCTTCACCAAACTTATCTAATGCTTCTTCTGTTGTTATATCGTACCCTTGCGCCTTTTCTATACCTGCTCTTGCTACTTCAGAAGCACCGCCCATAGCAGCCATTTTACCTACATTCTTTCCTGATTCTATTAAGGTATTTTTAAATGTTTTTGCTGCATCATTTAACCCCTTAACATCAGCCCCCATGTTACCCAAAGCTGCTGTCATTATAGCATCAGGTGCAGCCGCTAATGGCGCATCTTTTTTAGCTTCCGTTGCCGCTTGTATTCTTGCTTCTTCAAATGGCATACCACCATTAACCAATTCATTTAGTCGCATGTGGTACAACTGCTCTATATGCGCTCCTGTTGAACTTAATTCCGCTTCTGCTGCTGCTAATCCCGTACCCAATCCGGGAACTGCATAATTTATTGAAAACAATCCACCAACCTTAGGGAACGCCCCAACAGCTTCACCTATAGCACCCCCAAAACCGGATGGCTTACTTGATTCAATTTCGGGAGCATCCCTTTCTTTTTGATCTAAATAATCAGCAAGTTCTTTCCCATCGAGCATTTCTAATTTCACCGCTTCCATTGGCGCAGAAAAACTATGCTTCAGCCCTAAACCAATTGATTCAAGAAAGCCTGCACCCCTTGTTGTTGTTCTTTCACCTGATTTACTTTTGGTTAAAACAATATCTCCTTCCTCTAATGCTTTTAAGGTATTGTCAAAGTCTTTTTTGTATTCAGGTGAATTAGAATTTACTGTTTTACCTAATTCCTTATACTTTCTTTTAAGTGTATTTTCTATTAATTCATCCCTTTGCTTGATTTGTTCTTTCTCAATATTCTTGCCATAACTTAATAAATCTTTTTGCTCTTTGGTGGCTTGCATACTGCCACCTTTCATCGCATTTAACTTATTAAAATCAATGCCAGATTCAGCACCTATATCTTGTACATTTATAGCATCAGTTAATACATTGCCTGCATTTTTTTGAACGAATGATAAATCAACTTTTTGTTTACCCAAAATACCTAAAGGGTCATTAGACCCTGTTTCAGTTTTCGGTGTTAATATTCCTAATGGATCGCCCGGCATTTATTTTTTTATTTTATCGTTCCTAATTTTATTGCTTGCTGTATCTGTTCTTCTGTATATCCTAATTTCAAAAGGTCTGCATGAGTATATGACCTGTCCCCTACTTTATATGATTTACTTTTTTGAGTAGGCTTTGATTGTGTTTTAGGTGGCTGCTGAACTTGTCTTGGCTGTACAACTTGCTCCCTTTGTGTTGGGTATTGTTGCTTTTCCTGATTAGTGTCTGAACCCATTATTGTTTGATACAATGCTGTTAATTGGTCGGGCAATGATGGGTCATCTACTGCTATTTTAGTCGTTACGGGATTGTATAAAAATCCTGATGGGTCTTTCTCTTGTGTTTGTAATATCAGCAATGGTACGCCACTGCTATTATCCACAAAAGCGTCATTGAATTTTATTCTTCCGTTGCCTGAACCTAGTAAGTTTTTCAACTGCGATAAACCTTCTTTGTTGCCTGTTCTTAGTGCATTAGTGAAAGATACCCCAAAATTAAAATTGTTAGCAGGGTTATTGCGGCTACTGCTTGACATACCCAAAAATGGATTATAACTCTGTGATTTCTGCACTTCTCTTTCCTGCTGTATTTTATTTAGCCCGTATGCTGCCGCAAAATCTTTATGTGATATAATATCTCTGTTGTATGTTTTTTTAAATTCGTTATTCAGTTTATCAAAGTCTGCTTCATTTATATTATCAGCAAGTGTATCTATATGCGTTTGAAAAGAATCGTCTGCATCATAAGCATCTGCGTACCTTTGCCCTGCTACACCCATTGCTTGTGGGTTAAACTTATATTCGTAGGTAACTGTTTTGCTATGCGTCTTTGGGTCTGTTTTTACATTCTCTACTAATTCATCAAACTTCAATCCTTGTGTTGCGTATCTATTTAGTTTTGATTGCGCATTTATATCAAATTGTTTTGCATCAAAGTCTAATGTTGTCGGGTCTAATTCTTTACTATTAGGGTCGTCCAAAGGCAAGTCGTGCAGACTTACATTTTCTAGTGATTTATCTGAAAATCTTGTTCTTTTATCAGGATTACCCAATATCGGAAGTACTGCTTTCGCACTTAAATCACCTCTGTTTTTACTTTGTTGAATATACCCTAATGCGTCCTGATGCCTTGACATAAATTCGCTTTGCGCTTTGCCATTGTCAAGTAGTGGATTTTTTATTTGTTCTTTATTATCTCTGTAAAAATTTCTCCATTCATTTACTCTCTGCATGTAACCTTCTATATCCTGATTTCTTACACCTGCCGGATTAATTGATTTCTGAAAGTCCCTGTAGTAATTATCCAATGCTTCATCTTTGGCTCTTTTCTTAGCCATTGATTGAAGATAGAATTGTGTTGCAGGCTGACTATTAAAAATGGTAGCCCCACCCATATATAAATCAGGTGAATTATTTATTGCCATAATAGCTTCTCATTTTTAAATAGTCTGAATAATTGGATGGCACATTACTGCCATAATTATAGCCCCCGCTTGCTCCACTTGTCTGTGGTTTATTCATTAAATAATCAGAACCCAACATTGACGCACTACTTAGCCCACCAAAAATATTTTGCAATCCTGCATTGGCAAGATTAGCCCCCGAACCTGCTTTGGCAGATAATAAATTATATTGCTTTTCGTATGGGGCAACTTCATTGTATTGAAAACGTGTCATATCATCCTGCGCTTTCATGCCTGTTGCGCTTCCTAATTGTCCGAAACGTTGATTTTGCTCTTGCTCGGCAGCTATCCCATTTCTTAATGCTGCATCATTTGCGCCTGCCGTTAACCTGCTTATTCCCCCCACCGCACTTCTTCTATCCTGCAATGCTCCAACACCTGCTGCAAGATTTCTGTTAGCTGCTGTTTGCCCATATTGATATTCTTGTGATTGGTATGGATTGACATTGTAACGCTGCATAGCAGTATTGTAATAATCCAATATACCTTTATTGGCGGTGTATTTTGGAGTTTGCAAACTCTCCAAAGCATTGAGTGCTTTCTTTTCTTTATTGCCGCCAAATATGCTTTGCACAAGTCCCCCCACTCCTTGTATAATTGCGGGTGCTGCGGCTGCGGCTAATGCTGGAATTGGCATTTTAGTTTTGGTTTAAATTTATTGAACAGTCAAAGGTGAATCCTTATACATTACGCTCACCCCTGATAAAATTACTAAATCAGTTGCATTTGCTTTCTGAAATTTTATTACAATGTACCCACCTTTAATCCAGTCACCGTTATTGATACCTCCCCTGCTATTTATATCTCTTAAAATAGCTGCACTTGGATAATCCTCAAACTTCTTAAATCTTTGTTCTACAAGTACCGTTTCCTGCCTTTGTGTGCCATAAGACATAGTATTAGTGTACATACTTGGGCAAGTCCAAATGGTGTTGGATATTTGCGTTAATGATTCCCATGTTTTCTTTTGCAATACATTATCGTTAAAAACACCTTCTATATAACAACTATATTGAGTTCCGAAGAAATTGCAATAAATATCGCTGTCATGTGTCCATATCTGTCCATCCTTAAACGATACCATTAAATTATTTAAACAATCTAATCCTTCAGGATGAAGTGAGTGTTTTGATTCAAACCCCTCTGACACATCTCTCGTTTCTAAAAAATTAATAGTTACAGGGTCTTGATGAAATATTAAACTACCTCCCGAATCATACCTGTTTATTTCTTCAAATGCTATAACTACCTTATTCGTATATTCATTATAAGTTGCATATACGGTTGGGTTGCCTGTGTATGGTTGTCCACTTGCTGCATACCCATTGTTTAATGAATTATTATATGCTACTCCCTGCGCAACAAAAAAAGCGTTACATTCAAATAGTATAGATAGCGGTGTTTGTCCATCATTACTTAGCCGCCAATAAACACCTTTGTTATTATCGTACCCGTATATCCTTCCTTTACCATAAGCGAAACTTTCAGGCACATTACCGATTCCATATTTACCTATGTATGGGTAAGTTATTTTATTTAGTAATTGGTCACTATTTGCTTCCAATGGGTTACCTGCTGAATCTCTTACCACTTGCGTCAATATAGGCACAACTCCAATATCAAATTCCTGTATGATATACAGCCTTCTGCCTTCTATAAACATCTTTTTAATAGAACCATTGCTACGGTCGTATTCGTCAAAGTTTTCATAGAGAAAAGCATTTGTTCTGCTGATACTTGTCCCATTTTGATATGCCCCGCCAAATCTGACAAGCGTTGGGTTGAACTGATTTTTGCCGTTTGCTTCTATCGGTTGTCCTCTGCCATTATCATTTACTGCACTATCAAAAAAATCTGAATAGTTAGCATCCATTATACTAACCGTATCGGTATCGTATGGTGGTTCACCTGCAATACCTTTGTACATGGTTCTTTGGTGAAAATAAACATCACCTTCTGCCCATGTGAAAGTTGCGGGTTGACTTGCTGTTTGGTCTTGGTCGCCCCCTCTGTGATAATTAACACCATCCAATTCATATATGTCATATTTTTCTCCCCACTCCCAATAAACACTTGTTGATGAACTTGTAGGATTTATGGCAGGCGTATAAACCATTACAAGCATGTTATCCTGATAAACAGGACTTGGTGCGGATAATGGGATTTGCACTTTTACAAACAATCTGTCATCTTCCGGCGAAGTTCCGCCCGTTACCGTTCTTGTTACTGTTCCTAATATCTGATAATCCTGTTCCCATATTGAACCATCATAAGAATCATCTGTTATACCCGCAATAACCCTTAGTCTACTCTCGCTTGTTATGGGTGCTGTGCCATAAATGAATTGAGTATTTTCCTGTTTATACAAATCTATATTACCTAAGCATAGATAATAAAATCCATCTTCTTCCTGAAAATCACAAGTCTCATACATCATAAATGAACCGTAGGTTTGCCTACGCCTTACCCAATAATATGCTACTGCATTAGCGGGTGGCAAATGATTAATACTTGCGCTTATAACAGGGGTTTGTACTGTTGAACCATTGAGTGAAAAAGTTGGGGTGGTTACTACAAAATCATTGTCGCTATCAACCGGATTAGAAAATGTTGTAACGCCCGGCATGTCCCTGTTTTGTTCGTCCACATACACAATACCGAAAACATAATTCGCATCCCACATCCATGTTTTTTCAGTAGATATAGAACCAACGGATTGCCCCGGAACTATTTGAATAGAGAAAACATAACTTCCTGTTGTACCAAAGTTGGAAGTCCACACATTAGCTCCGTAACCGCCTGTAATGATTGGAACTGATGAATAACTATTGAATTGACTATACAATGCAAATGCCACATCATTAATATCATCACCTGATAATGTTGTATATTCTGCTACTAACCGAACTCCGTATGTTTGTCCTAATGATGGATTACCATTGAAGAAGATATACATCTTAATATTAGTCCCTTCTATTACATTACCTGTTACGGTAAATGCATAAGATGCGCCACCAAAAACATAATTGATAGCCAACGGGTCTGCATCTGGCGGCAAGTTGTCTACGTTTGCTGCCGTTAATGTAACATCCAATTCATTAACAGGATAGTTGTCGTAACCTTCTGTAATTGCACCATGTACAGGTACGTTACCATTACCTAAAACGCTTCCGTCTGAAAGTTGCGGTACATAATAAAATAATGGTATTGATTGAACACCATCTAAGTATTGCGCTCCTTCTGTTATGGGTGGGTACAAAGCGTCATTATAAAAAAGAAAATCATATTCCGTGTTATCGGGTATGTTTAAATCTGCTTTGTTTAAAGATGCAGCTTGTACAAAATCACCCCAAGCATCTCCGATATTATTTCTTACAGCTATAATAATATCAGTTACATTTTCATCGCCTGTTTGTACGGTTACTGTTATGAAATTATTGGAACTATTATCTAAATCATTGTCGCTACCGTAGTAACCTATTGGCAGTGGCACTTTACTGAAAGTAGAAAATGAAGAAAATTCAAAATCATCATACTTCCATTGCTGCGTAAATTGAAATAATTTTCTTCTCAACGCATTAGCCGTTCTTACTATATCTGTTCCGTAGGTGCATATAGGTGGGTTAAGTGGCGGCATTTTTGCCACTTCGATAAATGCTGATTTTATAACTGTATAAGCATTGTCTAAAATATTTTTTACATTGGCTTTCTTGGGGGCGGTATTCCCGTCTGTCCAAAACACCATATCCCCTTCTTCGTCACGGTAAATAATATCTACGTGATTAATTTTTTTAGATGGATTAAATGCAAGTACGGGTATATCATCCGTGTCGGTTAAATCTTCAATCAGCTTTACTATACTATTGGTGTTTCTGTCATAATAAACCCAAAGATTATACCCGTTACTATTCCAAATGTAAATGTATATTCTGTTTCTTATAGGGTCTGCTTTGCTGCCTATTCTTTTGTTTGTTCCTGCTGGCAATGAATATAAAACAACCTGATTACCGTTCACGTTAGTAACCACCTTATCCTGCCCACTTAGTTCAGCATCTCTTGTTATATTTAGCGCATCACTAAAATCAGAAGCAGGCAACCTGTTTGGGTTTGCATCCAAATTCAATTTACCTTCAAATGCTCTGTTAACGATTGCCATTACGGTGTAGGTATTTCTGTTGTTACTATTTTTATTTGCGGTATAATAGGATATTGTTTTTGTGGTCTGCCAAACGCTAACTGACAAACCTGTTCATCCCCTTTGTATAACACCCATTCATTGTACGTTGCGCTACCGCCACCAAAGGGGGATATGTCATATATAGAACCCCAATTAAAACCCGATGGTGCCTGTATATTATTATAAGGACTTCTGTTCCTTATTTTATACAGCATAACCAACCCATAAGCTAATGTTACAGCGTTTTGCATTTATTACGTCTTTACAGCTAATCTTGTTTGTTCCTGCGATGCCTGATATGCGTCAAATTTCCTTAATGGTTTCCAACGTGCGATAGCATTTCTTCTTTCATTATAGAACTCATGCCGCCAATCTCTTTTATTACCTAACTGCATGTGCGTTCTTATTGATTTAGCATTACCATCTTTCCAAAACAACCATGCTATTAATGCTTCACGAAAATGTAACGGTAAGTAATAATCACTTCCTTCAACGGGCGAACAAACATATTCAAGCATTACATAGTCCCTGTTGAATCTTTCATTTAAAATGATGACATGGTTTTGTGTGTCAATTTTAAAACTTCCAACAAAAGGTTCACCACTTGGAACACCATATACATTTGTATAACCATACCCATCCCAATAGTTGCACCATGTATTATTATTCCATTCCATCCATGCAGATTGCGGGTCATTTATAAGTTCTGTTCTGTTAGGCCACAAGTCTGCAAATGTTGTAAGATTGTCATTATAATACAAAGGGATTATACCACCATTATCATTTAATATCCCCACTTTAGTCCAATTCAAATAATCGGGTGGCAATGTTACTGTTTGATTGGCATTGACCATCAATTTTACGGATTGAACCCTGTAAAAAAAGTCAAGACCGAGTTGCTCGAATCCCCTGAAAGCAATATGCCATAACTTAAAATACTTATGGTTCGTTTGCTCCGATTCGTTCAAATAATCGTTAATAACCGAATCTAGTGATATGTATGGATTTACTTGCTGCGACATTTATTCTACTGCTATAATAGCTTTTTCATCCATTAAAAAATGTAGTTCATTATCTATAATTACGGGTTCGCCCCAATTTTGAACCCTATGAGCAATCATCCCGATTTTTAATCGCATTGGGTTTTTAACCGTACCATTACCAACTGCTACTATCGTTCCTTTATTAGATATTTTTCTGCAATTTTCAGGGACAAATAACCCGCTATCAGTTGTATCTTTTGACGGTAGCGGCTTGAATAAAATTTCATTTCTTAGTGGTTGCATAAATTATGTTGTTTTTATAAAGTCCTGACCATCGTTAGTTACGTCGACCGGCACATTTCTTTCAAACATTAATTGCTGTTTAATGTATTCTGTCATCAATGGAAAATAATCAGGTGGCACGTTTAGCGTACTATCCAAATCACTACTATCCCCACCACTTACCATTGTAACTTGTGCTGTATATAAATCCATTAACAAGCTACTGATAATATAAACAAACTCTCCTTCTGAATATGCCAATATTTTATTTGGTACAACACGCATATTCTGATAGTATGTTCTTTGGTCTTGCGTTATCCAAATTACGGGTTGTGAAACGGTATTTGTTTCATACTTTATTATCATGGAAGAAACACCATCATTTGCACCTATTCCTACGGGTATTTGTGGCAATGTTACTTTCCATGTAAATTGTTCGTCTGCTGTTATAGCAAGACTTTTAAATGTTGTATAGAATGAATTATTGATGTAGTTTATGCCATCAATCTGATAATTGTCTTTGTAGTTTTGTTTGGCTGCTGCTGCGATAGCATCATCCAACCATGTGTTAACAAGGTTAATGGTCACGGTAGCGTCATCACTTGGCTGACCGCCGTATATCTGTCTTAATGTACGCTCTATGAAGGTTCCTCTTGTCATTATTGTCCGCCGTTTTTAACGTCATTAGAATATTGTAACACAACTCCAAAAGATAAACTAACACCCGCAAACTGCAATGCCCTTACTATTATCTGCAATATATCTGTTTCACTCCATATTGGGTTCTGACTTTTTGAAGCATTATAAACAGGAATACTATTAGCATCTTCATCATAACCCCAAATTATACTTGGCGGCGTTCTTACATAACTTAATCTTGTATTACCTAAGTTTTGCGGGAAGAAATGAAACCCTTCGTGCTGAATAAGGTAAATAGGGTTTGTTGCGATAGGGTCAATTCTTGAATTAAGATAAGATGATAAACGGTCTTGCTGGACAAACCTTATGTTGTAATAATTACCCGCTCCCCACATAGCATCTACTTGTTCATAATCACTTGGGAAAGCGGCTATCCCTGTTCCTGCATTGGGAGATAAAATAGCACCGTATATTAATGGAGCAAGTGATTGCCGTATTCTTTGATTTTCACCAAACTGAACAACGGCAATCGGACGCTGCACCATGTATTTTTGATATTCCCCTAATAAGTAATCAAGATATGAACGTTGTGCTTGGTTTATATAGCGATTAAATTCATCAGGAGATAAATACCCCTGTTGTTTATTTTTAGCTATTATGTCGAGCATTAGCTCATAAACCTGATTTACGTCCATGATTAATTACGTTATTATTGATTCCAACTGTTCTTTAAATGTTCTGCCTTCATTACTATTAGTCATTGCAAGTTCAGTAAGATATTCTATGGGCTTTCTGCCACTTGGAATTTTACCAATAAATCCTGCATTGCCTGCCCATATTGCATTACCCGTTTGCCCACCCAAATCTATCTTGCCATCCATAATCCCTTTCCTTACGAGATAAGCTACTTCTACTTCCTGCGAGCCTAAATACCTGTTTACTATTTCCGGCTTGGTGTCTGCAAGTATCAATAGTTCTGTTCTAAATCCATCTTCATTTCTTGGTAGCCCTACTTCGTCATCGTATGGTTTAACCCCTAAAAACAAAGCAAGTTTCTGCATCTTACTACCTTCCATATCGGATATTGTTTGGATTGTTTTAATCCTCGTTATCCTTGCATCATGCCTCATTTTCTGTTCCTCTGCTGCATCGTATTCATAGAAGTCATATTTACCTGCCCCGTTTCTTCTTTTGCCTACATTGGATGGGTGATTTCTTGCAAATTCAAGTTTGTTTTTTTCGTGCATTGCTATTCGGCAAATGCCATCTAAAAACTGTAGCCCTATCCTGTTTTTATTTACGTAATCCTTATCCTTTAATAGTTCCGTTAATTCGGTAGTCCAAATACTTTTAGCACCCCTTATCAACCGCATTGTCTCGTACTCTTTTGTTTTTGGATTAAGTACATCATGTGATATACCATCCAACGTCAATCGCTTCACCTTCTTATTTACCAACCTGAATACTACGTATTGCTGTGTCCCTATACTTGTTGGTTCAGGGTTAATATTAATTGGTATGTCTTGTTGCAATACATCTGTCTGTGTATCTTCCATAGCTGACAAAGCTATCTTTCTTGTTACTGCCATTTTTGTTTTGATTTTAATAAACGTTTAAGACTTTTGTTTTGATAGTCCCTTCACGATGAAGGCGTATAATAAGCAGCCTCTATTTCAAGGCTGCTTATTTAAGTGAGAATGTTATGCTGAAACGATAACGAACTGATTTGCACAAACCACACGTAAACCACGATATGTGATGTACGCAACCTGATCTGTCATTGTACCATCAGTTGCATTGATAGAACCACCACCATAAGCCCATGTTCTGATACCGTTACCAGTTGTACCACCTTTAGGCGGTGTTTGGTACATAACAGAAATGTTCTTCATTGGAGTATAATCTTTTGCATCTGGTACTGTTCCGTTTGGAGAAATGATGCCATAGTTACGGAAGTAGTCATCATTAGGTGTTAAACCTGTTTGAACTTCAGCATTAAATGGTGCATATTCTTTCACGTTGAAAAGAACGCCATCAATTAGAATTGACTGGCAACCGTAAGCCACTTTCGCTTCTTCAGAGTTTGTACCTTGTCCCCAAACATAAGCACCTGCTGGATATTCTTTAAAGATACCATCGCTGAAATCTTGTCTTTGGAATATATCCTGCAACCACATATTTTCTTTGGCACAACCATTTACTTTCATGATGCGTGTAATCTCATGTAGTTTGGCAATATCCAAAGTGCCGGGAGTATAGTTTACTGTTTCTCCGTCTGTTGTGATTTTAGGAATGAAACCTTGTGTACCTACTGATGTAGAAGAAATCAAGCCTGTATTTGTAATGTTATCACCACGCATTAAACGGCTTTCGATAGAGTTCATATAACGAACATCCGTCTTAACCATTGATTTGTAAGTGAAGTAAGATGTACCTGCCTGACCTACGCCATTAATCACATCACCTGTTACACCTGAATCATAGTAGATGTCAGTCATTTCTGCAAGGTCTGTTGCCTGATACAACTCCCTTATTTCAGTAATGTTGTTGTCATACTTAACATCCAAATGTGTTTGAGAAGTGTATGCAGTTGATGCTTCACCAACGTCTGTAAGACCGCCAAAAATCAGAATTTCACCAGCAAGCAAACTTGTTGAACCTGCTGAAACAAATGCTTCTGTTATTTTCTTTGGACGAATAGTGCAACTGTCAGGTGTCGGTACTGTAAGAATCTCACCCCCGATATTGCTTGATGCAACATAAACAGTTTCACCTACTCTCAATGGAGAATACGTGCTGCTATAAAGTTGTGATGCCGGAATGTTTACAGTAACGGTTGCTCCTGCTGCCGGAGTTGTTACCTGCGTTAAATTGGTTACAGCAATTTGGTTTTTACCTTTTGATTCAAACCAAAAATAGTTCTGATTTTTAACTTCCTTCATACCATCGAATGTTGCCATCCATTGGAAGAAGTAGTTGTACATTTCAGTACCATATTTCTGACCATATTTGCTGTAAAACTGTGGTGTCAATAGCTGTAAGCCAGACACAATCGCTCTTGTTACGCCACTTGATGTGGTTATCACACCGGGCTGCGATATATTAGCGGTTGGAATACCTGTAGGCATTAGTTTTGATTTTTATTTTGTTATGTAATACTTAGTACTACACAGCTAACCAAGATTCAGTTACAGCTTCCTGTTCAGTTTTTGGTGCCGATGGATTAAACTGTCCCTGTGGTCTTGTTCCTGTTACGTCAATCTGCTTCTTCTCTTTGAAAAACGCATCAAGTCTTTTGTTGGCTGCATCAGTAGCTATTTTTTGATTTATGTTGTCTTTAAATAACAGGTATGCCAAATCTTTTGACATCTTATCTGTATCTACTTCCCCTTTTGGAGTAACCCATAAATCTGCAAGAATAGCTGTTGCGTTGTACCCATTTGCTGCAAAGTCATCCATTCTTTGTTTGACTGCATTTTTTTCCTGTTGCGTAAAGCTGTAACTCAATGGTATTTCAACATCTTTGTCTTTAACCGTTAAAGAGATACCGCTTAGATTAGCTACAGATTTTTCAACTGATTGAAGATAGTCGCCTCTAAATTTTTCTGCCACTTGCAATTCTTCTGCTGTTGGCTGATTGGTTTGAGGAACTTCTTTTCTTATATCTGGTAATACTAATTCCGTTTTATATTGTGCTAATTTCGGTTGCGCCATCTTAGCTTCTATCACCAATTCCCTTTCAATATTAGCTTTATGCTGCTTCCAATCTTCTACCCTTTCTTCAAATTCGGTGTCTGTTTCGTCTATTTTTTGAACGGGTTCTTTTGGAGTAGCAAACTTCTTATTGAAAAGAAAATCTATTTCATCAGCATTAAGATTTGGGTTGTCTTTTTGAATACCGAACTTAACAAGTTCTGCTGCTACATTTTTATCTGAAAGGTCTGCTGTTGCCAACTTCTCTACTCTTTTCTGTGTATCTAAGAAGCTATACAACTCGTCAATTTTACCTTCGTTAATGTACTCTGCAATTTTCTTGCTTTCGTCATTTTTGTACTCAAACCCCTTCTCTGCCTTTTCAGCCTTTTCTCTTAATGCTTTAATTTCATTATCTGCTACTTCTTCGCTTTCCCATCCCCACTTGTTTTTGATAAAAGTGTTGGGGTCTAAGATTTCTTCTTCCTCTTTAGGTGCTGTAACTTCTTCTGTTACTACTGATTCTTGCTCTTGTGCTGGCTGCCCTTCATTTGATTGATTCGCAGAACCATTTCCTACAAAGTCATCTTTAAGGAAACTTTCCATAAGTGAGTTTGTTAGTTTTTCTGTTGCGGGAACTTCTGTTGCTTGTTCCTCGACTTGCACGTTTTGTTCATCTGCCATAAAATATATATTTAACCAAGTTTAGAATGAAACAATAATAGCTTATACACGTTTGTTGGTGTCGCAGAAGGGCTACCTTGCAATCTTAAAATTCTTGCATTCACATCGTACTTATAATTCCCCGCCGATGATATTGAGTTAACGACTGCTCCAGTGGCAAGATTGGTTACTTGAACCGGATTAAAATTTATAGCCAATGCTGCGTTACCATCCCTTACCCCTTGTAACGCATTTGTATCGTTGGTGCCATATACAACTATTGCTCCGCTAATGGGGGCTACTACTTGTATAGTTGTTTTGTCCCAACCAGATAAATCAAGTGTAACTTTATATACACTATTAAAATCCGTTGTTGAATCAAGTGGATAACCTACTGCCATTTTTTTATGTTTTATGCAACCATTTCTGATTGCGGTTCTTGCATTTGTTGTTGTTCCATCATTTCTTCCTGTGGCTGCTGTTGCTGCATTTGCGCTTGTTGGAACTGCTGCATTATAGCCATTTTTTGTTCTTCATTTTGCGCTGTCATTGGTATTATTATATTTTCCATCCACGCATTAAATATTGGACTTACGCTCGGTGGTATCGTTTGCCCTTCCTTCATCAAAGCCGTAAACATGGTGGTTAATGCTACCCTTGTTGCTGATTCTTCCTGTATTTTTACTTTCTGTATATCTATGCTTCCTTTTACTTGTTCCGTTTGCTGCTTGCCCTCTTCCCCTGCTTTTGCTGATTCAATTTGGGCTTTAAATGTTGCCTCCTGATTTTGTTGCGCCACCATTTGCTGATGCACTATAAATTTCTTTTGCGCCTGCCGGAATAATAATTCAGCAAGTTTCACATCCTCTTTTGCTATTCTTACTAACCTGAACGGGTCTAAAAATTGTATGAGTTCAGGGCTTGCTGCCACCGCCTGATTAAGTATGGCTTCAAATCTTTGCACATCAATATCTGTGGGCAAAAATTTAATATCTGTACTAAACTGTCTATCCCCAAAATCTTCCGCTTGTACTATTTTACGATATGCTTCACTACCATAAGCAATAGAATCCTTTAGTAAACAAGATACTTTCCTTGCTGTCATTTTCATACATTCAGCATAGGCACGATACATATAATCAGTTGCGTATTCGGCTTGTGTTTGCGATGCTTCTACATTGCCTGCGGTTACTCTTGGCTGTAGTGCTGCACTTATCAAATTCGGGTCTTCCCCAAGTTCATCTTTTAGTGTTTGATACCAGAATTGATAGGTTCTTATTAACCCATCCATTTGGGCTAAGAACCCGCTATTAGCAAGTTCCTGTATTGGTATTGGCACTCTGTTGTTCTCTGCATCTAGGCCACGATAATAAATATCTCCTGTTTGGTCGTATAGCTTTTTATAATCAACATCTTTATTGCCTGAATCACCTAAGCCATAATCAATATTCTGTAAAGCACTTTCATCTATGGCTGCCCCTACGGGACGCATACGTGCTACACATTGCTGTATTTTTAGTAATGCTAATATCATCCCATCTACTGCTGCTTCAATCTTTTCAGGTATAGCAAGATTGCGCATAAGGTAGTTCTGATACATATAAAAAGAATAGGAAAATTCTGCATTGCCTATTTCTTTGGGGTCTTGTGGGCGTACCATATTTTTCTTTAATCCCCACTTTACCAATGTATCATTATCGGGAAGATAAACCCCTTCATATATATTCCAGTTGCTATCGTCTATTACTTTTTGATTTTCGGAAGGCTGCTCTTTTCTTAGTCCTTTTTTATTTACAGGATAGCCTTTTTGTGTGTAAGTTCTATCAGATATGGTTGACTTTGTGACCGTGTATGGTTCAATATCTACCGTCTTTAATTCAAATTTTAAACACCGTATATTCCATTCGTCATAAGGTCTAAGGAAGATAGTGTTCCATATATTATCCCAAACGAGATTGGTTACTGATTTATATTCTTTGGCGGTTTGCGCTATTACCCATATCTGTTCTTCGGTTAAAGCAAGCGGATTATTTGGGTTAAACTCTTTGCCATAAAATCTTCTCAACTCACTTATCTTTAAAGTGGGCACTTCGCCTCTCCACGTAGTATCTCTGAAATCAGAATAATCCGTTGCGGAGTAAATCATATTTTCAGGCTTAACCCAATCTACATGAATAACTCCTTGTTCGTCCATCCATGTATAAGTGCCTACTAATCCAACTTCCGCACTATCATGCAACATTTTTTCTTTTAATACATCATACCAACCATTAGAAGCAAGTACATCATTGCAGCCCATTTCCTGCATAATCTCTTCTGGTAATCTTTGAAATTGCGCCTGCCAAAGTTTTAATTCGTCTTTATCTTCAGGCAGCTCTTCATTGGGTATCATTTGCACACCCGATTCCTGCTGCAACTGTTCCATCATTTTTCTATTCTCAATGATGAACTCTATTTGCTCGTATTCTTCCTGTTTATTTTTTTGAGATAAATCATCAATAGCTTGTACGGATATTTTTTCCCTGTTTGCCATCCATCTACCTACCAACCCTGAAACAATACGATTACCCATTTGTAGTGTCTGCCAAACTAATCGTATGTAATTCTTCTTACCATTGAATTGAAACCTGTCCTGAAACATTGTTTGAACGTCCATACGTCCATTAGCGAAGTTTCTATTCTTGGTGAACCTTGCATTACGGGTATAATAATAGCCGCCCAACCCGTAACTTACATATCCCCATATTTTTTTTGAGATTTTTAAACCGAACTCTTTGGTAGATTTTTCTGCAATAGATACCTCTGAAAGCTGAAATGACTTCAAAGCATCCACATCCTGATTTAGTGTATTAGTTAGTTTTTGGTCTTGCATTACACCTACGGCAAATGCGCCGTGATTAGTTTTGGTTCAGAAATATCCTTATATCAAAAATAGAGTTTTTTTTAATTCGTGGATTTATTTTTTTTAATTCTCATATACTTGTATAATAGGTGCTCTTTTTGGCGGCGGTTTTATTGGTCGCTCCATCAAAACGGATATAAGAATTAAAAATGTTACCAGTATATCAAATTTAGTTCTATCTGTTGGGTCAAATAATAAAGCGTTATCCAATATTTCTACCCAATCTATTTTATCACAATGGTTTTCAAAATATGAAATGCCATTATCCAATTGCTTTGTTAAGCTGAATGGTGTAATGGGAGTTCCCTTATGCGCTTCTTGCGTTTCTCTTTTTATTGGGTCAATAAGGCTCTTTGGATATTTGCCAAGATACGATAGTTTCCCCCTGTCTTTAAAGTATCCGTAGTAGTCATCCGCAGTATGCTCGTACCAAATGAGGTAGCCAAAATATTCGGCAGCTAATAGAACTTGCTGATGTAAAATATCTTTTTCGGGAGGTCTGCCATATAGCATACCTATCGCCTTCCCTGTATTGTGCGGGTCAAGTAAATCCGACCTACGCCCTATTAAAGCGCACGCCTTTGAGCCATATTTTCTACCGCCCTGACTGTTTGAATAACTATCTACCGCTATCGCTCCATCATCTGTATTGCCGGGGATTTTACCCAATATACCTTGTGTGGTTTTATTAGATTCAAAATTTGGTTGTAGCCCCCATGTAAAATCCCAATGAAAGTTTTTTTCATTTGGCGTAATATCTCTCCATGCTGCTTTTTGTGTTTCAAGGTCTCTGTAAAATAATACCTTTCTTTTGTACACATCATTTTCTTCTAATTCATGTTTACGCTTATTAATATTCATGGAATTAAAAGTGCAGCCCGTATTAGCTGCTTCAAACATTTCCTGCACTGTGCAGGGGTTCATACGAATTTCTTCTTCCAATAAATCCCCCGTAAGCCCCACCCTTCTGCTTAATACGTACGCTTTTGCACCTTTTTTTATATCTTCTTCTGAAATCTCACTTACTACATCTCCGGTTATAGGGTCTTTTACTACCCATTTTTTTACAAGATATTCGTATTGTTCTTCCGTTGGTTCATCAATAACACTCATTCCGTATTTATCAATAAAACCTTCGTAGTTATCGTATGCAGGTGTAAAGTATGTTACAAATCTATTCGGCGTTTTTCTGCCGTTTGTTTTGAATTGATCTGCTCCATCCCAAAACTTTTTATACTCGCCACCGCCGCCTTTGGTCATTTCGTTTACGGTACTTGGGGCTTCGCAAAAACCAACACGTTTTGCGCCTTTTACCATTGTTTTAGAAACAATAGAAATGAATTTTGAAAATGGTATATCCAAAGGCCACTTACCACCTTCATCCGCTAATAACCTACTCATTCTACCTCTATCGTATGCGTTCAATACAGGCGCACGATAGTTTATTTTTGACCTATGCCCTTTGCTATCATTGCTTTTTTTGTCAATTTTGGCAGCAAAGACTAATTCGGTTACACTACCCTCTCTATTTAATTGTCTTGGTTTTAAAAATACAGGTAATTGTTGGTAGCCAAAAGCCGCCATATCCGTAAATGTGTCCCTGCTATCTATTTGTGTTTTGGAAACTAAACCGCAGTTGCTATTTGTGTAGAATATACATTCGTAGATAAGATTTGATGTAGCTTGCGAACTTGCCCCTTCACGTCTTTTTTTACCCCTACCGATACCTAAACACCAAAGAACGCTTTCCCAATAATTAAGAAACAGAAAATATCTTCTATCTGCATCCCTGTAATCAGGGTGTATATCATCCTCTAATTTCCACCATTGTAAATAAAAATAATGCTTACCCGTTATGTAGGTAAGCACCCCATTAGCCATAAAGTAGAACCCTTCAATACAACGCCTTACTTCTTCTTTTGCGTATTCACGTTGTTCTGCATTTAATATTGCATTGCCATCTGCATCTTTACTTACGTCATCAAATATTTCAGGTAAATCTTTTCTACGCCAATATTGTTCTTTTATATCATCAGTCCCCCAATCTTCTACGTGTATTGCCGTATCGGGAAGATGAATTAAACTACCATATACATCTATTGCCAATCCCATTAGTCTCTCCTTTTAGCTACTGTTTCAATAAATGGTTGGTCGTTTCTTTCTTCGTCAGCTTTTGATATTTTAAGCGAAACCTTTAAGTCGCTCAAAGATGAAATCATTGACGGCAATTTTTCCCATATCCCCTGCGTTCTTGCAAATGTTGCATCCTCGCTTGCTTTGCCGCCTATATTTCCTTTAATATTAAAGTCGTTCAAATAATCTACTTGTAAATTTATAATTCTCTGGAAAGCAAAAAAAGCCCTTTTACTTGGGTCTGTTTTTAAAGCATTAATCTCTTTTTTTAGTTCTGCATTTTCGGCTTGCAGCTTTTCCAATTCTGTCATACACTAATTTAACGATAATAAAAAATAACCATCTTCATCTTCTAAAGTACCACGATAAAAATAAGCTACCATTGCAAATGAATATTTATAAGGAAAATCAAATTCAATATAAAAGCAGGTTTCTATCATTGTTTTATAGTAGCAAACCCTTTGTTTACTGTGCTATCTGTTCCTGCATTTTTATCCACGTAGCGCATATACTCGAAAGGAAATTTGGCTGAAGTCGTAAATTGACCCGGATAGCCATCAATCTTAGATAAGTGATTCATAAAGTTTTGCTCATTTACACCTTCTGCAAACATGGCTTTACCGCTTTTTATATTGTTTAATTGGTAGTTACGGTAATTGAGCAGGTCTTGCTGAATAGGTAGTATCGCTTCCCTGTTTAATGTTGTTGAAGGATTAGCTTTCACGTATTCGTCAAGGTATTTAAATCCTAATCCATTTTTATCTAATTCAGGATTTCCCGCAACGCCTTTGGTACGTAAATAATCTACATACTTATTCCATTCTTCACGGTCTTTATTGGTGATAACTCTTGGCTTTTTTTCATCCCCTTCGCCGCCACCTTTTATAATTCTTATTTTCATTATATATAATTAAATGGTTTTGCATCACTTGAAGATAATCCTACATATATCTGTCCTTTATTAACCTTTTCAGTTAATTCATGGTTTATGCAAATAACTTCTTCTCTGTCATACCCCTCGTCGTTGCTATGTCTGAATCTTAATATTTGCCGTTCTTTCCCGTCATCTCCTTGCAAAACCATGCAATAATCACAACCCTTTAATGTATTAACGACCTGCCCTTTAAACTCACCTGTCGTTACATATAATACATCTTTCATTACAGTTGGCTCTATGCCTTCAATAACACCGTTGTATGGCACAAATAGTCTCAGCCCAAATTCTGTATTTTTTGTCGGCAACCATTCCCCTTTACCTTCTCTCCATGCGTAACATTCTTCTTCTTTTATCGAATAAAAACTCACATCATCACTACCGGAATCGCAATCGAAAATCTTATAACTATCGTGTATTGAAGTATAATCAACCAATACTTCTGCTCCAAAAGGGATATTTTCAGCAGAAATAACAATGCAATTAGTTGGCATTACTTCCCTGAAATTGAAATTGTTAAATTTTCTTTCCCGTCTGATTATCGTCCCGTCACTAAACGTATGGTAGTTTTTGGATTCCATATCCACCTTTAATACAACTCTGCCATAAACATGCTTTAGTTTTACGTCTTTTGAAATTGCATTTTTGGCTAATGTTTCACGTGAAACATGATTTTTATTGACGGAACGTATGTTACATAAATGAATAGATTCTACTACTTCTTTGGAAGAATAATTTACTTCAGGAGTTATCAGGAAATGTTTAGACATAAATAGTTTTGGCTTAATCAAATTTAGAAAATAATTGGCAAATCAAAAAAAAGTATAATTTTACGAGCGACATACTTTCTTTCTTTTAAACCAAAACTTTAAAATCATGGCAGCAGCAGCACACGTTTCCGCTCGCATTTATGGTGAAATTGAAGGCAACCCGCCATTTCAAGATGCCAACGGCGCAACAGCATTTTCAAGAGTAAAGCCTTATCCATCTGCACAAGTAGCAAGTCTACCAACTGGTGTAACTAATTTTTGGGCGTTACCTAATGGCTATCAAATGCCAAGTGGTTCTTATGTTTATTCCGTTATTGAAATTGTACCTTCCGGTCTCAATATTCATAGCGAAAAATATGTAAGCGACCAAAGCGCAGCAACATTGGCTACAAATGCAGGTTAGACATTCTTATGAAAGTTTAAAGCCCCTTAATTGGGGCTTTATTTTTTTACCTGAACTTGTTATACATTTCCCTAAATAAATGCTCCACCCCGACTTGGTGAAAATATCCTACATTATTTTCACCATAAAAAGGCATACAATTATGAGCATAGTTGCAAACTTCTAATACCCTCGGCGTTCCCAATGCGGTAGCAATATTCCAGCACATTGATTGGTTTGAAAGTAAAAACCTGCACCCTCTTATTGCGTAGGCTAATTCAAGGAAATTGTTAACTTCCAATCGGGGTATATTTACTCCCCATTGGCTACAAAATTTAAAATGTTCTGCCTCTGTCCCCGCAAACATTAAATCCGGCGCATAGTTTCTTAGCCAATAGTATTCTAAAATTATCTGATTATTACGGTATCTTTCTGTATAATTAATTAGAACCTTATTCTTTGTAACTTCTTCTATTTGGTGCTTTCTTTGGTCTAATGTAATCCACGGCTTACTAATATCTGCATACAGGTCAGGGAAAGCATACATAAGCCACCCCTGAATCGAACCCTGTGGCATGTTGACAAATGTTTTCCCCCTGATAACATCAAAATCCACATCTACTCGTTGCCCTTCATAAGGAACCATACTTTCTATGTATTCTTGCGATTCAACTAGCGGCTTGAGCATTTCAAACATTTTCTCATTCATAGTAACCATTATGCCATCCTTGTCGGTAGTGCCATGAGTAGCCCCCGCATAGTACGCAGCCGCCATGTTTATTTTCTGCATGAACTTGGCACGACGACCTGTTTCTTGCCAATATTTTTTAACACATATTAATGACGCTATTACGTCACCGGGATTGCAACTGTGCCTAAATTGCCCCACAGCCCCTTCAACTGGAACTTGCGTAGCCATTTCGGGAGTTATTAGCTTCAGTTTGCCAATATCTATTTCTGTCTCATCGTCCCCATTGCTTATGAGTTCTTTAAAGTCTTTAAGTTTCATTTTGTTTCCTCCATGCTTTTTTTGTTTTTATTCTTAGTATTTGAGTGTAATCTAAACCATATTTTTTTGACAATACTTTAGCTGGCAATACTGATTCCCTTATATCCTCGGCATCTTGTTCAGTAATTTTTGCTTTTGACGATGCGTGTGAATTTTCTTGCGCAGTTACGATGCTGCAATATTCAGGGCTATATAGCAAAGCCTTAATCCCTAATTTTTTAGGTATAATATCTTTATCAATTTGCATCCCATCTTTCCATCCGTTTGCCATACACCATTCGTAAAAAGGTTTGAAATCGTTATCCCATTCTTTACATACCGTCACTCCTTTGCCGCCATAATTTTTATACGCTATATGTTTCTTATACCTACACCTTGCTCTCATCCCTTTCCATATTTCATATAGCTGTGTATTTAAATATTTCACTCTTCTTTTAGTATCGCCATTTGAACAGCCACAACAAGTCAACCTTCTTTTTATATTAGAACCAATATCAATTTTTTCATTCCCGCAATCACATAGACACTTAAATAAAAGGTTCCCTTTGTTATTTACATTTAGTTTTTCAACAACTAACAATTTGCCAAATCTTTTACCAACCAAGTCTAACTGTTTCACGATTTTTGCATTTTTGTATATTGTTTTTAAATTATTTTCTTTTAACTGCTCCTACAAAGTTTGGTGGGTGTGGTAATTCAGGATATTGATGCCATGAGTTATTGCCTTCTTCAAGGTTGTGTTCTTTTACGTAATCAAATATTGGCTGCCAATCAATTTTTATTTCTTCATACTTACCCGTTGAAAGTAGATATTTGTAAGCCCGTTCAACAGCCGTGAACTGATTCAAATAGTCGTGAAAAGCAATAATGCCATTTTGTACAACTCTATCTTCTAATAGCTTTACTTCTTCCATTACCATATCATCATGTGCTGCACTATCCACAAAAACATAAGCCAAATCTTTAAACTGCGGAATTACATTTAATGATTCATCTGCTATTGTAGGACAAAAAATCATCTTCTCTGTTGCGTTTGCTACGAAACGTTGAACTTTTTTAGCAAGTTCTTCATCTTTAAATATTGGGTCAACTAAATTAAATGCTCCCGGCTTTAATGAATATACGGCAGCATAGGCACTCTTACCCTTATGCGTGCCAAGTTCAAGATATATTCCTTGTGGTGCTTCTGCACAAATATTAATCAAGGCTATACACTCTGTAACCGAAAATGCTCCCGGTATGCTTTTAAACCCGTCAAATTCTTCTTTGTTTGGTAATATCATTTGTTTTTTTATTTTAAACATGAACATCTACTGGATAATGAATACCCCTTGCCTCAATCCATTTTTTCACTTCTTCATAAGGCATATTATTTAGCATACCCAATGTCCCCGTTTGATATGAACCCCATGAGAAGATTGCGTAATTATCTAAATTTATAGACGGATAATAAATAGTCTGCTTTCTGTATTTTGCAATACTTCCAATTAAATGTTCAAGCCAATGACAGGCTCTTTTTACGGGATATGTTTTTAGCCAATATTCATAATCATTTAAACACTTAGTTATTTCAGGTAAATCTAAATTTTCTCTTTTACAAGCAAAAAATCTTGTGCTAACCCATGTATGGTCAAATGATAAATCATGCACGGGTAGTGGCGACCAATGAGACGGATAAGAAACAAAATCACACTTCACTTCATTTAATAAAAGAGTTAAATGTTTGGCTCCTAAATCTTCTTTTGAAAACATTGCAGTATCTTGGTCTACGTGAATTATAACGTCCCCCGATGCCATTGATAATGCCCTAATATAATTCCAATCGTTAAAGGAATTTTCATGCGTATGTCTTCTTATTAAAAGTGTATCGCATAGTTCTTGTAGTTTTTCAAAGGTTCCACGTGGAAGGTTGGTATGCCTGTCTAAATGAACGATTACTTCTTTTTCAAAACCTTCAAAGAATTTAATTTTGTTTATTAGCCCATCTACCAAAAAATCTTCGTCCACACAGCCGCCAAGATTACTTCCTGTAAAGGTGTGGTTCTGTGGGCGGTTATCCATATTCACTACAAGCGAAAGTTTCATATATTTCTTTTTAAAATAATTTCTTAAAAACTGTTACACCCCCTGCTTCATCTGTTGGGTCTGCTTCATCGAAGATTAATTCCCATTTTTTCGATTGCTTATCTACACCTCTATACCAAATACTCCCTGTTGTTTGCCACATTTTAACTATATCTTCATAAGACATTTTATCTACCAAAGCATCTACGTCTATTTTTACTCGCTCATGTATAGGTAAAATACAATCTTCAAACAATCCTATTGCCTTCAATGCCTTTCTTACACTTATATACATATCGCTATCTCCTTCGCTTCCCATGCGCTGCCAATCCTTAAACTGCTTAATATGCTTACCCGTATCATGCCAAGCCATATACCCGCCTACTTTTACTTTGGGAGCATAACAAAAAAAATCTGCAATTACACAAGGAAACGAATGGCATCCGTCTTGAAAAATAAGGTGTTGAGAATTATCAGGTAGTGCATTATAGACTTCTGTTGAGTTACCTATTATTACACTAAATTCTTTATACGTTTCAGATATGTATTTAGTTGTTATTGGTTTGTCCTTTTCATTATCTATCCCAATAAAATCAATACACTTACCCTTTGATACAACATAGTCCATGATACCATTAGATGTTTCACAATTAAATAAACCAATTTCAGTAATCTTTAAATGATAATCTAATGGAAATTCTTGGCATATTAAATCAATAGTCCTTTCAAGCGTATTGGCATCTGTCCTGCTTATTAATCCGTATTGTATCATCTATATTAAATTTAAATGTGAAAGTATAGGAGGCAATACTCCTGATGTTTTAGCCCCGCCGTTTGCATGAAAAGAGCAAGGTACGCTTCCTGTTTCCTTATTAAATATCCCATGCTGTTCAAATTGCAAATCATCCAATGATACAGAATGAAGTGTATTGCATAGTAGTTGATTTTGGTCTAAGCGCATTGGTGCGGGTTGTTGCAGAAATATTTTCATCCATTCAAACTGGTCATTTGGGTGAACCATTTTTTCACCATCCCAATAATCATCAGGTACATTTGGCGCATCCATGAAAACAAGTGCTTTTAATATTTCCTCTGTTTTACCTACTATCATTCCTGTGTTTGGATAGCAATAATTTGATTGTTTTGGAAGTGCATCGTATTCGGCTTTCAGCGTATCAGGGAAGCAATTTTTTTCGGCAGATATAACTATTGGTGTATCAGGAAACCAATCTAAATATTTTTGAAATAAATGTCTTGGCGGTCTTGCAAATACAAAGTCCCAACAATCAGTAAAAATAATAAACTCTGTTTGTATAAGCCCTTCCTTTATTGCTTTATAAACCCATCTCACTTTGCTACCCAATCCACCCCATCTACCACCAAATGATTCAGTTAAAACAATAGGCGTTTCCCCATCCAAAGAAGTAAAATAACTTTTTAAACAATAATAATCTTCCGTAGGAACCCTGTTGCAACAGGTGAGTATTGTGTATCTGCTATTCATAAATAATATCTTCTTTTATTTTATTAATTATTTCTGTTCTTTTGCTTATGCTAATACCCGGTAAATGAAGTAGCAAATCACCTTTTTCCCATTGCCCCTGCTCATGTGTTTGCATCGGTATTTCAGGGTAGTTTTCATACAGATATGAATTAATAGACGGATGGTCGAGTACGCAAATACTGTTACCTTGCAGTAAATATAATTGCTCTATTACATTTTGTTCGCAATCCATGTTCGGCTTTCCTTTATGGGAATAGATAAAATCCAGCAGCTTTAAACACCTATCCGATTTTTTTATTAAAAAACTTCCGCAGTTAATCCCATTGTAATCTTTGCACAAAAAAATATCATCAGTATCATTAATGAAGTTTTCTACTTTTATAGTATGGTTTGTTATCAAGGTGTCGCAATCCAATACCCATACTACATCAGCTTCGCTTTCTACCAAAATAGATTTAGCCATTCTTATTTTTTCAAACGCATCATACGGTTCTTTTACTGTTTGTATGCTCCATGTATAATTGTTTTTTATGCAATATTTTACCGTATTAAAAACAGTGGCTTTAGCCAACTCTAACCAATTCGCAGTATATATTATTTGTATGCAAACCTTCATGCTTTATTGATTATGTTTTGAATGTACTGAATATAGTTTTCTATTCTGTAAAATTCTGCCGCTTTGTAGCTGTTTAAATAAATATCATAAAGGTCGTTTCTTTGCAAGGCTTCATCAACCGCTTCGCATATTTGCCATTCTTTTTTTAGACCTGTTATATCATTATTATTTGAAAACTTTATGCAATTAACACCATGCTCTAATGGATAGGAATAAGCTAATTCATCTTCGGGTAATACACAGACTGAATTTACTATACTTTCACCTGTGCTACGAAAACATTTTATCCCACAACCGGGCAATGATATGGAAACTTTACTCATTGCATTTACTTTCATTATTTCGGACATTTCTACTCTGCTATAAAAAGGCATGTGGAAAGTAACCCATTTATTTTTATTGCCTTGTTCATGGTGCATGAAATGATTTAGCTGATAAATATTATCGCATACAGTATATCCTTTTTTAGCGGCGTGTTTCCATATTTCTCCATGTAGCATTAATCTTGCTTCGTGAGAACGACCCCAATAATTAAAAGCTGATATAGGTCTGTTATTAAATTCTTCTTTGGTTTGAAGTTCATATCTTGGTTGAAAATTAGGATACTCACATGGGAGTAAAGTTTCAGTAGCATCTATCTTTAACAACTCTCTTTTAAAATAAAGGAAAGGTGGATTATCTCTTACAAATTCATGCAATCTCTCCCACCCAATACCATTAAAAAAAGCAAGCGTGTTTTTGCCAACTATTAATGTTTCTTTAAAGTCATTATCCCAACCGTTTTCTATTACATCAAAGATAATATACTTTTGTCCTTTTAGCTGATACACCAATTCATTAATATCTAATTCCTCAACTCTTGAAAGAAGCAATATAGGTAAATCAGTTTTTATCATTTCACATACCCTGAAATATACTCCATCCGATCTGCTCTTATCTGCTGTTACTATCATATATTATTGTTTGGGTTTGAAATTTAATTGCTGTAAAAATCTTTTATTAACCTTTTTAATTCTAAAGCCTGCTATTGAAATATATTTAAACCCACATGCTTCACCATCTGTACCATCCCATAAACCACCTTCGTCACTTGGTCTTATGGTAAACATTTTTTGCTCTCCTTTGGGGTCTATTTGCCTATATTGAACTAATAACAATACCCCTTTATAAATATAGTTCCATTCAATGCGTGGAGTATTTTGTTGGTGAACCATATATTATTGTTTATTGGGGTTTGTTTTTCGTTTCATTTTTTCGTGCGCAACATTCATTAAATATTCTGTTGACTTTGGCAATGGACTTCCATCAAGCATTCCTACTATATATACGCCGCCATGCGCTTTTGCACTTTCTACGCTTTGGGTATATACTTTTATGTTGTGCTTGCGTGTTTTCTTATTCATGGCTTATTTGGATTTATATTCAAGTCTTTTGAAATAAATTTATTAGGCAGTACTGGAGCTATTCTTATGGTATCGAATTTCTTTTTTATTGAATCATATTTAGGTATGGATATTTCAACAATGTACATGGTATCACGGTAGTAGTTTTTTGTCATGGAGAGTGTATCTATTTTAAGACTGTCCTTTGTTAATCTCCATATTGGTGCTGTTACAACCTCATTAGGACGTACGCCAAATTGCTGCCATTCATTAGGTACTATAAACTCTACAAAGGTTTGTGTTGTGTCATTGGGAGTTCTCTTGTAGTCTTGGGTTTTGCTTTGGCAGGCAAGTACGTGGAAATATATAAAGCCAATAAATAGCAAAGAAATAATTACTAATGTGTTTTTTGATTTCATGTTTTTGTTTTATTTTATGTTATTTTCTTCATAAGTTATTAAATCCCATTCAGAGTTCTCTTCACTTACTTTTTCTATTACCGATTCATCAATACCAACAGATAGAATTGCGTCCCTAAAATTATTTGTTATTGTTGCTCCAATAGTAACTTGTATTTTATTTCGGCATTCTTCAGAAAACCATTTTTTACTTAACTGGTTTCTTAATGAAGAAATATCAAACTTAACTCTAGGTGAATTAAACCCCAATTTTTTAAAAATCGCATAGCAATATTTTTCAAATAATATTTTGGATAACTCCAATGATTTTGACAACTGTTTTTCACGATATAATTCATATTCTTCACCTTCAAATCGCTCTACCTTTTCTGCCAATCTTTTATTTTCCGCTTCTAACCAATCTACATGAGATTTTTCAATTTCTATTTTCATAATTTTATTTTTTAATTACACCCTTTAAGAAACAAAAAGAACAGAACAATTCCAAAGATAACAACCCCTAGTAATATCTGTAGTTCTTCTTTAGATGGTTTTGGAAATTGTTTCATGTTTATTTATTCTTCTTCTAAAAGTGTCGTACCAATAAGAATTAAGGTCAATGGCGTTAAAACGGCTACCCCGCCAAGAAGTACATACCCAATTATTTTAACTCCCAAAATCATTGAATCTACTAACCCTAATTGAGAGGAAAGATATGAGAATACTGCAATTGCCATCCATATACCTATGGTCAATATAAACGCTCCTAATATTTTTGATTTCATGTTATTCATTTTTTTAAAATCATCCCCGACAAGACTATCGGGGACTTGTGATAATTATAAATCCCCCTATGAAAAACACCAACTTTAATTTAAATGTTTTGTATCCTCGCAATCAAAATCTAATGGAAAATCACCTTCATCCAAATCATCTACAAACTCACTATCGCTTCTTTTAGATGCTCTCATTACAGCCCATACAAGAAATATTATAAAGCATACTACTAATAGAAATGCCCAATTGTTTTTTATAAAGTCAATCATTAGTTAGTGTGGTGTATTTTTTTGGTAGATTAGGCGGTAACAAATGTTATTCTACTGAAACAGTTGTCGCTTCCGGCTGCTTATTGAGCCTTGATTTCAGAGAAGTAAAATTAACTACAAGAGCATTTGATAATGGTGGCGGTAAATACGGAGCGGCTTCCGGCAATTCTTTACGAATGTTATTATATGTTTTTAAACTTAATAATGCTTGTTCTGTTTCGTCAAATAATGTTTTATACGATTTTGCCGCTTTCTCCCATCTTTGCTTTGCTTTTATAAGTTTTTCGGCGACTTTTGGCGTTAATTCAAGATTACAATGATAGCCTGAATAATTAGAAGGTACTCTTCTTGTAGAAGTTACTTGTTCGTAATTAAACCCATGCCCATTAAAACTTATAGAACTTGTATCATCAAAATATGTTTTGTCTTTTATAAACAAATCCATAATATTTTTAGGAACTGTTGCTTCATAAGCAATGGTAACTAATTCCGTGTAATCAGTTCTTAAAGAATTAAGATGATTTTTACTTTTTTCTGTAAGTTTTGTTGCAATTTTTTTAGCTAGCTCTTTTGAAATTACGCTCATATATGTTGTTTTAAATGTTTTAATTTATTGGTTATAGATTTCCGGTTTAATTTCTTGAATGATAATATCCGGCAGTTTTGATTTTTCTTCTCTTGTTAATAATGGGTATAGGATATTAAATATTTTGCAAGCATAAGGCCACACTTTCATCTTAGATGCGTTTTCCCAATTACTATCATATTGTCCGTGAGTACCGCCCCACATTTTTAAAATCATGTAATTTCGCGGATGCGTTTTAACGGAAGGGAATAATGATTTTGGCAGGCAGTGCGCTATGCTACCATGCCAACCTTTTGCAAATTTAAGTTCATCATCTTCGTGTTCTTTCTTTTCGTATTTTTCAATCCATTCACCAGTTTCCCAACATTTATTCAATTCACTTTTCATTATAACATCATACCATTTTTGAAGTTCAGTTTCTTCCTTATCACTATCCTTATTTTGTTCAGCTAACTTTTCTGCTCTCCTTTTAGAAACCTTTGGTATGATATATTTTTTCTTTTCAGGCAACGGACGACCTGCTTCTATAAACGCTCTCCTTTGTTCTAGGTAACTCATTTTAAAAAATGATTTGACTAATCATGTAAATTATTATTACAAGGCAAGATAGTCCAGAAATTATTTCACTTGGTTTATTCCTACCTCTTTCAAAACCTTTTGAGTAAGCAGCATTATAAATAGCTTTTTCTCTATCTGTAAGATTATCGAAGTCAAGTGTTTCTTCTGTATATTTTATAACTATTTTCTCTCCCATACCCTATATATTGATTTTACTTTTGGCTTACAGTACTTGTTCTTTTATATTAATTGTGTTGGTTAGTTGCTTGTTTTCTTGGTTAGATATTGGAATGAAGCGAGATTTACACCAACCTTTACCAGCATGCCCATACTTTATAACATCATAATCCATTGGGTTTCTGCCTTCTTTTACTTCTAATGTTTCTAATTCATAAAAGGGAGGCGTAACACCATCTAACCTACCTTTACAAGCGTTTATGCAGATTACCTTTAACATATATAATACAATTTAAACTTGTTTCTAAAAAATAGCGGCACTTTCTCCGCCCGTCATAGCCACCATTTCTGTGTACAATTCTCGCTGGCTTGCTAACTACGATAAGAACTTAAAAAAGATTAGTAGCAGCTATTGGCAGGATTTCACTAAGTCATTACCTTTTTGTGTTACCTGCATGGTTGAACTGAATAATACAA
>ERZ650304.116-NODE-116-length-51720-cov-8.224485_pt1 | contig 51720 bp, 73 predicted proteins | sample MGYA00376240_ERZ650304 | MGnify/ENA primary metagenome ERZ650304 (study PRJEB26733, sample SAMN07839271) | wastewater metagenome | biome: small river; feature: stream; material: water | place: USA: North Carolina | collected 2016-03-01 ...
GAAGCGCCAGCAGCGGCGCACCGCCTGGTAGTACTGCTCGTAGGAGTGGCTGGGGAAGTAGGTCATCCGGCTGCAGTGCTGCCAGTTCAGGCCGTGTGCGGCGATCGACGGCTTGGTCACCAGCACGCGGATCTCGCCGCGCGTGAATGCCAACAAGGCCTCCTCCTTGGCCTCGATCGCGTCGCCGCCGCGCACCTCGACCGCGCCGGGGATGAGCTTCGCCAGCAGCGCCGATTCGTCGTTGCGGTGGCACCAGGCGATGCCGGGCTGCGCGTCGGCGAGGAGTTCGGCGGCCAGTTCGCAGCGCTCGGACACCGTGCGCCGCTCCTCCTCCCGCTCCTCGCGCAGCCCGGACGCGGGCAGATCGAGCAGCATGCCCGGCCGGTGGGTGCGCGCCGCGACGACGTGCTCGCGCGTGTCGAGCGGCGGCAGCGCGTAGCCATCGTCGCTGTAGCCGAGGTCGGAGGGGCGGCGCAGCGCCCGCGCCCAGGACGCGACCCAGCGCCAGAACGGCTGCTCGGCGTGGCCCTTCAACCGCCACTCCTCGCCGCCCCCGCCGCCCTCGCCCCAGGACTTCGCCCGCGCCTTCCCGCCGCCCCCGATCGCGCCGGTCTTGCGCGCGTTGATGAAGAAGCGGTTGAGCATGTCCACGAGCCCGAGCTGTCCCAGCGCCTCGCTCTGCGTGCCCAGCTCGGTGTAGTCGTTCGGCGCGGCCATCGCGGAGGCCAGCAGGCGGAAGGGCAGCGCGCGGGCGAACCGCGTCACCAGCGCCCGCCGCCGCCCGTCCAGTCCCTTGATCGCGCTGGATTCGTCGCAGACGATGCCGCCCCAGTCGGCGGGGTCGAAGTGGTGCAGGCGGTCGTAGTTGGTGACCGTGATCCCGGCGGCGACCGCGCCGTCGCGGGAGATCGCGGCCTCGACGCCGAACTTGGCGGCCTCGCGCTCGGTCTGGAAGGTCACCCCGAGCGGGGCGACGATCAGCACCGGCCGCCCGCTGCGCCGCCGCACGTTCTCGGCCCAGGCGAACTGCATCGCGGTCTTCCCGAGCCCGCAGTCGGCGAAGAGCCCCGCGCAGCCCTTGCGGATCGCCCAGGTGGCGAGGTCGCGTTGGAACGGGAACAGTTGCGGTGGCAGCCAGGTCGGATCGAAGCCGCTATCCGCCCCGACGCCCGCCTTGCGCGCCAGGAACTCGGCGTACCCGGTGCTCATTGCGCGTTCCGGTACATCGGCATGATGCCCTGGATGCCATCCGGCTCGGCCGGGTCGGCGGGGGTCAGCACGATCATCCCGCCCCGCGCCCCGAGCCGCAGCGTCACCGCCTCGCCGCCGATGGCCCCCAGCGCGTCCACGAGGTAGGCGGCGTTGGCGGTCGTCTTCGCGCCCTCACCCGCGCCGGGTGGGGTGGCGACGGCGATCTCCGCCTCCGACTCGTCCGCGCCCGCGACCGTGATCTCGTCGGCGGCGATGTCGAGATCGAGCGCCACGAAGCCGTCCTTGCCCGAGGCGCTGGCGGCGGCCAGCCCCGCCAGCCGCGCGGCGTCGCGCCACTCGGCGCGCGGCACGGTGCGGGTCAGCGCGTGCTCGCGCGGGATGAGCTGATCGAGGTTCGGGAAGAGCCCGTCGAGCGTCCGCGCGTGGCCGATCGCGGTCGCCGTGGCGAAGACCACCGCGTTGCGGTCGCGGCCGATGCGGAGCTGGCCGTCCGGCAGCGCGCCGATGATGCCGGTCAGGAGCCGCGCCGGGATCAGCGCGGCGCAGTCCTCCGCGCCGTCCGGCCGGTGCACCGGGACCGTCGTGCGCGCCAGGCGGAAGCCGTCGCAGGCCGACAGGGTGACGAGCCCGTCCGCGAACGCCAGGTTGACGCCCGCCAGCATCGCGCGATTGGCGTCGCCCTCGGCGCACGCGAACGCGACGCGCGCCACGGCGGCGCGGAACTGCCCGGCGTCGCAGTCGGCGAGCGGCACCGGCGGCTCGCCCGAGCCGAGCGCGGGGAAGTCGGTGGGGTCCAGGGCGGGCAGCGCCAGTTTGGTGCCGGTGCCGGTCAGCCTGACCTTGCCCTTGTCGAGGGCGACGGAGAGCGTCGGGGCGGCGCACTGGGCCAGCATGGCGGCGGCGAGATGGGCGGGGACGGTGGCGCGGCCCGGCTCCTTGACGACGGCGGGGGCGACGGCGACCATGCCGATCTCCAGGTCGGTCGCGGTCGCGGCCAGGTGCCCGTCCGGGGTCGCGTCGAGGAGCAGGTGGGTGAGGATCGGCAGGCTGGTGCGGGTGGCGACCGCGACGCGCGCCAGCTTCACGGCGGCGAGCAGCGCGGCGCGCTCGATGGTGAAATTCATACCGGGTAGCTCCTGTGTGGCGGTGATGGGGGTGTAGCGGCCGTAGTCGCCGCCGTAGAGGGCGAGGTAGTTGCTTTGCGCCTGATCGCGCGCCCGGACGCTCATGGCACGTCGCCGTCGTCCCAGGACTCCAGCCCGCGCTCGCCGAGCCAGCGCTTGGAGAGCGAGCGCGCCTCCATCGGCATGGTCTTCGCGCCCGTGCGCGCCTTGTGGACGGTCGCCCAGAACGTTTCCTCACGGGGCGAGATGGGCAGGCCGTAGTCGCGGCAGAAGGCCTCAATCGTCGCGCGGTCCAGGCTCAGCAGCGCGGCGTCGCGGTCGGCGACGTAGCCCGCCTGGCCGTCAGGGGTGGAGAGGTCAGCGGCCATGATTGCGTCCTTTCGGGGTGAGCCGCCAGACCACGCTCTTGCGCCCGCTCGGCAGCGTGTCGCGCAGCCCGCTGTCCTCCACGAGTCCGGCGTCCACCAGCTCGCGGCGACGGGTGCGCAGGCCGCTCGTTGACTGCTTGGTGTGCCAGACCAGCGCGGCGGCGTCGATGGCCTGGTCGCACATCGGCCCGCCCTGCCGGAGCAGGTTCAGGACCTCGGCCTGGCTGGCGCGCAGCCGGTCGGGCGTCAGGCTGGCGGCGGCGGCGTGCGATGTGGCCGGGTCGGCGCGGCGGGCGTGGGCCTCGGCGGCGATTTCGCGGCGGATCGTCTCGGCGGCCGGGGCGTGCGGGGCGTCCTCGCCGCCGAAACTATCCGGGTGGGGCGGGGTGTCCCAGAGGGATTGCTGATGGGCGGTCATCGGGCCTCCGTGGGGTGGCGTCACTCGCCCCAGTCGTCGCGCTCGGTCGCCCGCTCGCGGCTGCGGCGGTAGTCGCCCGGCCGCAGCCTGATCACGCGGCTGCGCGCCCGGTCCTGCAACCGGGAGGCGATGGCGGGCGGCATCAACTCGGGGTCATCGAACGGGAGATTGGTGGTCATCGCCAGCGGCAGGTGGTGGGTGTAGCGGAAGTCGAGCAGCTTGAACAGGGTCTCGTCGGCCCACTCGCTGCCCTTCTCCTTGCCGTAGTCGTCCAGGACCAGCACGGAGGCCTCGCGGATCGCCTTCCACTCGCGGTCGCGCTCGGTGTCGTCGCGGTGGGGTGCGGGGCGCAGCCGGTCCAGCAGATCCGGCACGACGTAGTACAGCGGCCGCCAGTCGGTCGTCCCGAGCAGGCGGTTGACGATGGCCGCCGCGAGGTGGGTCTTGCCGGTGCCGACCTCGCCCTGCAGCACCAGCCAGAGGCGTTCCGGGTGGGCGGCGAACTCGGCGGCGGCGACGAAGGCCTCCGGCTGCCGCTCGCGCCGGTAGTTGCCGAAGGTCTGATCGTGGCAGATCGCGGGCAGCCCCGAGTTGCGCCGCGCCTTCTCCCAGGCACTCCGCCGCTGCGACTCCTGTGTGCAGTCGCAGGCGACCATCTCGCTGCCCGCGAGGACATTGACGCCGTTGTGGTAGCGTTTCAGGTGGCCCGCGCCCTTGCAGAGCGGGCAGACGGCGACGGGGCCGCGCTCGTCGCCGCGCGGCTCAGGATTCGTCGCGCCAGGAGTCGTAGCCGCCGGGTCCGAGCGATCCGGGAGCGCCCACCGCGCCTCGCCGGTGGTTGCGGCCATCCTGGCGGCCAGTACCGCGATGTGATCGCCCAGTGCTTTCATGGTGCGTCCCCTGCTTGCACGGTTCGATGTCGTCCTCCCAGATGCGCTGGTTCAGGTATTTGGCGGGGTAATCGACGAAGCCCTCAGCCCACTTGCGGCCGGTGCGGCGCTCTTGGACATCGGCGATCAGTTGCGCGGTGAGGGTGTCGTCGGGGTTGAGCTTGCGCCAGGCCCGCTCGGCCTCCGGGCGCTGCTGCTTGTTCGGGTAGCCATCGTACCCAGCCACGTCGCGGCCGAGATACCACCGCTCGAAGCGGCCGAGTTGCTGCCGGTTGAGTGTGGTCGGTTTCGGGGAAGCGCGCGGCAACGCGCCGCCATCGGGCGGCGACTCGGCGGCTGCCACCGGCTCGGGGGGTGATTCTGCGGCGGCAGTAGGTAGATCCTCGTTAGGATCAGTTAAGTTGATCTTAGTTAAGTTAAGGGCGTTACGTAACGTTACGGGCGTTACAGTAACGTCGTCGGTAACGTTACGTAACGTTACGCTAACGTTATCCGTAACGTTACGCACTTCGGGACGGTGGTTCTCGCGGAAGCGCGCCTGCCGGTCCCGATTGATCTTGCGGTGTCGTTCGAGGCTGTCGAAGTAGCTGCCGATGTAGTCGTCCCAATCGTGGATGAGCAGCCGCCCGTCGGACTCCATCGCCACGAAGCCGGAGTTGAGGAGCGCGGCGAGCCAGGTATCGGCGTCGCCGCTCCACTGGGCGGCGTGCGCGACGATTGCCGCCTCGTCGGGCAGCACCCCGTCGCGCGCGTTGTCGATCGACCAGAGCCACAGGCAGACGAGGTGGCCGGTCAGATGCACCACGGGTAGCCCCGTGGCGATCTGTAACCGGATCATGAACTTGTGGCCCAGGAGCGACTGGTAGACGGGGATGTACGCCATAGGTCAGGTCCTCGCACTCGCTTGCTGCCCCTGGTAGTAGCCGAGTCGGTAGGCGTAGAGGCTGGCGCACTCGGCCAGGTCGCGGTACGGCCCCGGCTCCTGACCCGGCTCGCGGCCGAGCGTCGCCGCCAGGGCCAGCGACGCGATCCCTTGCACCTCGCGGATCTGCGCCTCGGTCGGGCGCTCCTGCTTGAACAGTTCGATGATGGTGCGCCACAGCACGTCCAATGGCTGCGGCGCGGCGGCGGCCACGGCCATCACGGTGTCCTCGCCCTGGCGGGGCTGCTCCTCCATCCTCCCCATCGCCCCTACCCTCCCCAGAGATGGCAGGCCACCAGCGCGAGCGCGGGCAGGGCCACGAACAGCAGCGTCGGGTCGCGGTGCCAGGGCGGGTCGGCCGGGTGGCGGCGTCGGCGATCCATGTGGCATACTCCTTACATCGTCGTTATCAGCTTGGATCTGCCAGCGCCGGGGGTGTCGCCCCGACGATGGCGGCGTGTGCCCGGTTTTGGCCGGGCCGGTCATGGCGCTACGCCTCCACGGGCGGTCACGGGTCGGCGGCGCGAGCGGGGATTGCTGCGGGGGGCTGCGGGGCACGGCGGGGCCTCCTCTCGCGTCGGCGGATAGCGAACAGCCCGCGACGGTGGCGCGGGCTGCGGGGGGATGGCGTGGGTTATTCGGTGGGGATCGGGGCGGGCTCGGCGGTGAGTTCGGCGATGGCCTGGGTCAGCCCCAGCTCCAGCGCGCGGGTCGCGATGCCGCTCTTGCTGCGCCGGTGGAGCACGGCCGCCGCGTCGAGATCGTCGTACAGTTCGGCGGGCGGCAGGATGGCGAGTTGCTTGCGCTGGCCGGTCTTGCCCTGCCGCCTGAGCGCGGGACGTTCGCGCGGAACTTGCCCAGACATACCGACCATCGCACCCTCCGAAAGTACTTATAACTACTGGCTATAGTGTACTAGATTTGTCAATACTATGTCACTTTCCGGCTTCAATTTCGTATGAAATAGGGCTATAGTCACTAGGTATAGGAGTAATCGTGTTCGTGCAGAGACTCGCGTCGAGGACGGCAATCGTGGTATCGGTCAAGATGCTCCCGGTAGCGCGTAACGTGAAGCGCTACCGCCAGGCCAGCGGCATGACGCAGACGCAGCTCGCCGAGGCCATCGGCGGCGAGTGGGATCAGTCGCGCATCAGCTCGATCGAGCGCGGCCACTGGAAGAATCCGTCTTACGAGCGGTTGGTCGAACTGGCGACCGCCCTGCGGGTCACCGTGGCCGCGCTGACCACCGACGACGATCAGGCCACGCCCGAGCAACTCACGCTCGACACCCCGATCGTCCCGGCCACCCACGTCCTGTCCGACCTCTACCAGCTCTCCCAATCGCGCCCGGAGTTGCAGCGCGCGATCCGGGAACTCGAAGCGCTGCGCGACATCGACGCCGAGCGGTACCGCCAGTCGCTCGGCATCCTCTTGCGCCACGTCCTCTCAGGTATCGAGACAGCCAAAGACATCCTCGGCCCGGACACCGGCAACTAGGAACGCACCCTACCCTGGAGAGTGCGGCGATGGACGACGTACGAAGAATAGAACACCTGTTCGCCATCCTCGATGGCGTGGCGATGATGGTGCCCGATTTGCCCCACACGGTCTCCTACATGAATGACGCCGGTTCGATCCTCGTCTTCCTGCGCGCCGGGCTCAGCCGCGATGCCCGCGCGACCATCATCGCGGGCACGATATTGCGCCACGCGGCGTCGCGGCTCGATCCGGTCGAACTGACGCTGCTGCTCCAACGGGCGCTCACCGGCCGCGTCGCCGATCGCGTCGCCGCGACCGCCGCCAGCGTGGTTCGCTGGATACCGGAGGGCTGACATGCGGGGCCATATTCGCAAGCGGGGCGACACCTACGCGGTCGTCATCGCTTGGATCTTGCGTGACCGCAACTCCCGAGTTTGCTGCGCACGACAGGCACGACAATGGCGAAGGCCACGATGGACATAGGTGTTCGCGGGTGTGAATTCGTGGCCGCGCTTGCACTGTCGCTGCCTCGCTTGCACAGCGGTGATGCCGCGCCCAAGCAGCACATTGGTGCGTATCGTTACCGCCTCCAAATGCTCGGGGCGCACGCAACGGCGATTTTCGCAGCGATGATGGACCTGCAATCCCTCCGGTATCTCGCCGAAAGCCAGGCGATATGCAACGCGATGAGCCCCATGTTCCCTGCCATCGATCTTGATTCTCCCGTAGCCGGTCGTTGCAACCTTGCCTGTCCATTCCCAACAACCGTCGCCCTTTTGTACTCGCGCCCAGAACCTTTCACGCCAGTGTGGCACTCCCATAGTCATTCTCCTGTGCTGAAATACTGAGGGGACACCATGCGCGGACACATCAGGAAGCGCGGCGACACCTACGCGGTTGTAGTGGAGTTGCCCCGCGACCCGCTGACGAAGAAGCGGCGGCAGCGGTGGACCTCGGGCATCCGCACCAAGCGCGAGGCCGAGGCCACGCTGACCCGGCTGCTGCGCGAGCGCGACACCGGCCAGGCGCTCGACCCCTCCACGCAGACGCTCGGCGACTACCTCGACGGCTGGATCGCCAAGCGCCTCGCGGCCGGGCGCATCCGCCAGTCGAGCGCGGAGGAGTACGCCTACCTGCTGAAGGGCCACATCGCGCCCGCGCTCGGGGGGCTGGCGGTCGCCGTGCTCACCCCCGCCCACATCGACGCCTGGCTCACCCGCCTGCGCCGCACCACGCTTGGGCAGCACCGCATCCGCGCGGCCTACTCGCTGCTCCACGGCGGGCTCGACGCGGCCGTGCGCCTGCGCCTGCTCGCGGCCAACCCCTGCGACGGGGTGGAGCCGCCGCGCGTGCGCGAGCGCCCCCGCGCCATCTGGGACGAGGCGCAGATCGCGCGGTTCCGCCGCGCCATCCGGGGCAACCCGCTCGAACCGCTCTACCTGCTCGTGCTCGGCACCGGACTCAGGCGCGGCGAGGCGCTCGGGCTGCGCTGGTGCGACCTCGACCTCGCGCGCGGCGAGCTGGCCGTCGCCCGCCAGCAGACCTACACCGTCGCCACCCGCTTCGGCTACGACCAGCCCAAGACGGACTCCGGCGGTCGCCGCCTCGGGGTCCCCGGCTTCGCCCTCGCCGCGTTGCAAGCCCTGCGCGACGCCGCCCCGGACGCCCCCGACGACGGGCCGGTGTTCCGCGACCGCACCGGCCGCGAGCTGCGCCTGCACCAGCTCGACCACGCCTGGGTGGCGCTGCGGCGGCGGCTGGCCGACGAGGGCCTGCCGCCGATCACCTTCCACGACCTGCGGCACATCAACGCGACGATCGCGCTGGCGGCCGGGGTCTCGCCCAAGGTCGTCAGCGAACGCCTCGGGCACGCCAGCGTCCGCTTCACGCTCGACCGCTACGGCCACGTCACCAGGGACATGGACCGCCGCGCCGCGCAGCAGATCGACGCCGCATTCGGGGACGGCGACGGGGGCGATAACGGCACCGGCGAGTAGGCGCGCGACCCGCCTTTCGCGCGCCGGAGGGCAGCATGTTTGCAGGGGCCGATTGGCCGCCCCGATTTGCCCAACGGGTATGCGCCCCTGGCAAACGGGCAACCAATCTGTTACCTTCCGCACCCGCAGAACGCATTTTCTAGGCGTGGCGCGGTTTTTCGCGTCGGGGTGGGGCGTCGGGTCATTCCGTACAACCCGTCTGTTTGTGTCAGTTCGCGGCACTTTCGCCCGCCGCCGCGCTGTCTGTTTGCGGCGAGAGGGCGATTTCCCCGGCCAGGTAGCGCTCCAGATCGGCGCGCACGATCAGCTTGCGGCGCTGCGCGCCGGTGCCGAGTTCGATGACGCGCACCGGGAAGGTGCCTTGCTTGATCAGCTCGTAGGCCAGGGTCTTGCCGATGCCCAGCCACTCGGCCGACTCCGCCACGGTCAGCGTCCTGCGTTCACTCATATCAGTCTCCCGGATTACCTGCAATAGGCATTACCGCCGCTACCCGCTAGAGCGCGTCGAAAGCGGCGAACAGCGCTACGCGCGCCTCGGTCAGTCGCCAGTCCTCGCCCGCCAGCGCCGCCTCACCGTAGGGTAGCCGCGCCTCGCACTCGCGGCGGTACGACTTCAATGCAAGCCAGGCGGCACGGCGCGGCTCCTTGCCGGCCGACAGCACGGCGATCTCCTCGCGGAGCGCCGCCTGCTGCTGCTCGTTGTCGGCCTCTTCCTCGGACAAGGCGTCCCAGGCGCTCGCGGCATCGGCCTGGCCGTCGTAGACCGCGCCCTCGAAGCGCTCGGCCAGTTGCTCGATCTCGCGCCGCGACCAGACGAGCGCCAGTTGCGCCTCGTGGTCGCCGCCGCGCGCCCGCGACTCCTCGGCGCGCTCCCGGAAGTCCCGCAGTTCGGCGAACACCGCGCGCAGCTCGATGACCCACGCGGCCTCCGTGATCGCCCGTTCGACCGTCCCGGTTGGCGGTGTCGCGCCGGTCATCGCCCCTCCTCATCAGTATCAGTCGGCGCGCTCAGCGCCCGTGCCGGAAGACCTCGCCGAGCCGCTTGTACCGCTTCGCCAAAATCTCCTGCTCGAACGCGATGGTGGCCGCGAGCGACGCTGCCATGCCGGGCAGCCGCGCCGCCTGCTCGCGCATCTCCGCGCGCAGCGCCGCGATGTGCTCCTCCGCGAACGTGATCGCCTCCAACACCGGCCGCGCCAGCGCGATCCGCTGCGCCAGTTGCTCGTCCGTGATCGTCTGGGGCATGCCGCGCACCTCCTGTGAATGGGGAGGCCGCTGGCGATTGTCGCCAGCGGCCCGGTCGGTTGGGTGGGGGATGGGTGGTGGGATATGCGGCGCTGCGCGCCGGGCCGTAGGGCGGCGGGGGGAGCCGTCTCGCCCTCCGGGCCGTCGCGCGGGAATCGGCTCGAAACGCCCAGATCAGGGCAATCGGGACAACACGTCCATCGCGGTCACACCCGCCCCGAAATCGCGGCGGATCGTCTCCCGCTGGCCCTCGGTGCTCTGCACCCGCAGGATGGCGCGGGCGGCAGCCGCGAGTGCGTTACCCCGCAGCCGGTAGCGCCGCAGCGTGAACGGCGGGTGGAGATCGCGCGACCATTGCCGCCGCGCACGAAAGACCAGTTGGTACGCGCGCTGCTTCTCTTGCCGTTGCGTCACGCCGTACATCGTTCCCTCTCAGTAATACTGCGGGTCGTACTCGCTCGTGTCCTCGGGCAGATCCCAGATCCACGGGCGGCGCAGGATCTCCGCCTCGACGGCGACACGCATCCACTCCCCGCGCCGCCCGATCTCGCCCGCGACCGCGAGCCGCTGGTAGAGCAGCCCCGCGTCGCTCTCGCGCGCCAGCCCGCGCTCGTAGGCTAGCCGCGTCAGCTCCTCCAGCGCGGGCGGCTCGGGCGTCCCCACGCGCGCCACGGCCGCGACGATGGCATCCATCGGCCGGGAGTAGGGCTGCCGACCGGCCGGGATCGCGAGTTCGTCCAGCCGCCGCCGCAGCGCCTCGGTGTCGGCGCGGGCCTCGAAGCCGTCCGGGTCCAGGCGGCGGATCAGCTTCAGCGCCGCCATGACGAGCTGCCGCTCCCCCGCCGCGTCGGTGTGGGGGCAGCGGTGGTGCGCGACGAACAGGATGCCGTAGTCGGGGTGGTCAATCGTCGGCGCGAACATGGCCGCCCTCCGTCGCCACCGGCCGCGCCGCGACCACGGTCATCAGCGCCAGCGCGGCCGAGTACATCGCGATCGTGTCGGCGTCGCCCCGCGCCAGCGCGAGCGCCAGGCCGGGGACGACGCGGGCGGGGGCCGGGGCGGGCGCGCGGCGCAGCCCCAGGCGGATCAGCAGGCGGGTCATCGCTTCCTCCGTTTCACGCTCGGCTGGCCTGGCGGGGCCAACGCGCTGATCACAGCCAGCACCGATTTAGCTGGTTGACGGAGAGGGAGAGAGGGTGCGTCGGCAGCCGGTCCACGTTACCCGGCTCGTGCGTTGGGGCGGAGGGCCGACCGCGCCGGGCTCTCCCCGACCGCCGCGCCGTGTGTCACCGCCGTCGCCGACGATTCGATTGGGACCGGTGTCTCGCCCCGGTCGCCGCGCTCGGGCACTGCCCGCCCCGTCGCCACCATCGCCGCCCCTGCCGTCGCCCTTCGGTTCGATAGACACACTCTAACATAACCACTAGTTATATTCAACAGTAACGTACCCACTATTTATGGTATTATTCTGCCAGTACGGGCTGCGGCACGGTAAGGGGATATCGGGTGGCTGCGTCGGTGGTGTTCTTCCGCTCGGACTGGCAGGGCTGCGGCTTCTACCGCTGCGAGCAGCCGGTGGCGGCGCTGGTGCGCGCGGGCGTCGCGGCCTCGGTCGCCGACCGGGTGCCGACCCGCAACCAGGGCGCGGCCATCGCGGCGCTGCGCACGCCCGCCGCCGCGCTGGTCTTCCAACGCCCGATGGCGCTCGGACTGCCCGAGGTCATCGCCGTCGCGCGCCGCGAGGGTCGCCGGGTGCTGGTGGAGCTGGACGACGATGTGTGGAGCCTCGCCCCGCACAACCCGGCCGCGCCCCACTTCACGCGCGAGGCGCTCGATCGCGTGCGCGACTGCATCCGCGCCGCGCACGGCGTGATCGCCTCGACCACCGCGCTCGCCGCGCGCATCGCGGCCGTCACCGGCCAGCGCGAGATCGCGGTCATCCCCAACGCCGTCGATCCGGCGCTGGCCGGGCCGCCGCGCGAGGCCGAGGCCGACCGCCCGCTGGTGGTGGGCTGGGCGGGCGGGGCCTCGCACCGCGCGGATTTCCGGGTGGCGCGGGACGGGGTGCTGGCGCTGCAACGGCGGGGCGACACCGAGGTCCATTTCTACGGCGACGACCCGCTGGCGGGGACGCCCGGCCCGCGCCGCATCCACCCCTGGACGACGAGCGTGCCCGCGCACTACCGCAACATCGCCACCCTGGACATGGCGCTCGCGCCGCTCGAAAACAGCCGCTTCAACCGCAGCAAGTCGGCGCTGAAATGGATGGAACATTCCTTACACGGCACGCCGATGGTCCTCTCCGACGTGCCGTGCTACCGCGAGGCGGCCGATGACGGGCTGACCGCGCTCTTCGCGGCCGACGCCACCCGGTTCGCGCGACAACTGCGGCGGCTCGCGGACGACCCGGCCCTGCGGCTGGATATCGGGCTGCGGGCGCGCGGGGAGGTGCTGGCGCGGCACACCATCGACCGGCGCGTGCCGCTCTATCGCGAGGTGCTCGGCCTATGACCCCCGCCGCCGCCCCGACCCTCTCCCTGCTCATCCCCACCTTCGGGCGCAACTCGCTTGCCCGCACCATCGCCAGCGCGCTGCCGCAGCTCGCGGACGGCGACGAGATCGTCGTGATCGGCGACACCCGCGCCGGGCCGCTCCCGGCGACCGAGGCGATCTGCGCGGCGGCCGGGTCGCGCGTGCGCTACCTGCCCCACGACGGCGGGCGGATGAGCCACGGCCACGACCAGCTCAACCACGGCATGCGCCGCGCCACCGGCGACTACCTGGCGTTCAACGACGACGACGACATCTGGACCCCCGGCGCGCTCCGCGCGATGCGCGCGAGCGCCGCGACGCACCCCGGCGTCCCGCTCCTCTTCCGCTTCCGCTCCTACCACGGCGGGCGCGTCTTCTGGGATGCGCCGGGGCTGGTCGCCGAGGGCCACGTCGGCGGGCACTGCCTGGTCACCCCGAACGACCCGGCCAGACTGGGCCGGTGGACGAAGCGCTACCAGGGCGACTTCGATTTCGTGCGCGACACGCTGGCGCGGTACCCGCCCGACGCGGCGCGCTGGCTCGACACGCTGATCGCGATTGCGAGGCCGACATGACGACCGCGCCCCTGCCGCCCCTCCCCACGCCGCCCGACGACCGGCCCCGGCTGACCGCGCACCCGGTCCTGACCGACCGCGACGCGCTGCACATGGGGCTGATCCGCAACCGCCAGCGGGCGGGCTTCTCCCATGACAACAACCCGATCTCGCCCGATCGCCAGCTCGACTGGTGGCGCACCAACCGCCACCGCCTCCGCGCCTACCTCTACCGGGACGGCGATGGCGCGGTGGTCGGCTACGGCTGCCTGCGCCAGGAGTCGGACGGCCGCTGGTACTCGTCCTGCGCGGTGGATGCCGGTTACGAGCGGCTGGGACACGGCAAGGCAATCCTGACGCACCTCGTCCTGGCGGTGGATCACGACGTCTGGGCGACCGCGCGCGATGACAACGAGGCCGCGCAGAAGATCCACGACCCGCTGCTCTGGGAGACGCTTGGGTGGCACGAGGGGCTGTGGCTGTACCGCACCAGGCCGCGCGTGCGCGACGCTGCGCCGGTGCCGGACGGTGACGACGAGGGGGATGGCGATGGCTAGCCGCGTGGATCTCTTCCGGCCCTACCTCAGCACACGCGCCGCCGACAACATGGCGCGTGTGCTGGCCTACGACGCCGATGGGCGCATGATGCTCGGGCAGGGCGCGCTGGTGGACCGCTTCGAGCGCGAGTTCGCGGCGCTGGTCGGCGTGGCCGATCCCGACACGGTCGTCTCCACCAACTCCTGCACCTCGGCGCTGGGGATCGCGCTGCAACTGGCGGGCGTGGGGCCGGGGGATGAGGTCATCGCGCCGCCGATGACCTGCACCGCCACCAGCGGGGCCATCGTCAATCGTGGGGCGCGGATCGTCTGGGCCGACGTGGACCCGCTGACCGGCTGCATCGATCCCTACGACGCGGCGCGGAAGGTGACCGGGCGCACCGGGGCGATCGTCGCTGTGGACTGGGGCGGGCGGTCCTGCGACTACGACGCGCTGCGGGGGATCGGCAACGGGCGCGGGCGCGGGCCGGTCCCCGTCATCGAGGATGCCGCGCACGCGCTGCTGGCGCGAATCGGCGACCGGTCGATCGGGGCACCCGGTCCCGCCGATAACGGCTACGGCGATCACGAATTCGCGGGCGGCGATTACATCTGCTACTCCTTCGGCCCGATCAAGCACCTGACCACGCTGGATGGCGGGGCGCTCCTCGCGCCCCATTACCAGCACGAGCGCGCCCGGCTGCTCCGCTGGCACGGCCTCAGCCGCCGCACGGCCGCCGACTTCCGCTGCGCGCAGCCGATCCACGAGGCCGGGACGAAGGCGCACCTGACCGACCCCAACGCGGCCATCGGCCTCGGCAACCTGCCCGATATGCCCTGGGTCGTGGCGCAGCACCGCGCCAACGCGGCGTTCTACGACGTGGCGCTGCGCGGGCTCCCCGGCGTCACCCTGCCCCCGCCCGATCCCGGCAGCGCGTGGTGGCTTTACTGCCTGCTGGTGGAACGGCGCGACGACTTCATGGCGTTCATGGCCGCGCGCGGCATCCAGACGAGCCGCGTCCACGGCCGCAACGACACCCACCCGGCCTACCACTTCCCCAATGGCCCGCTGCCCGGCGTGGACTACTTCGACGGCCACGTCGCGGCGATCCCGGTGGGCTGGTGGGTGGGGCCGCGCGAGCGACTGCGGGTGGCCGAGGCGGTGCGCGCGTGGGCGCGCGGGTGACGCCATGACCCGCACCTGCACGCTTCGAGGTGGTAGTTATGCCGAATAGAATGATCATTGCAGAAATATTAGCGCGTATTCAACGCGGGCCATCATGTTGGATTTGGACTGGTTCGGTTGCCACAAGTGATTACGGACAGATCGGCTCCCGGCAGCATCGTCGATACGCGCACCGTGTCGTGTACGAGCATTTCCGTGGGCCAATACCGCCGGGGATGGATCTCGATCACGTCAGGGCGCGGGGTTGCACCAGCAAGCTCTGCGTCAACCCAGATCACCTTGAGCCCGTGACGCACCGCGTTAACGTGTTACGTGGAAATAGTCCGGCAGCCCAAAACGCGCGCAAGCGAACCTGCTCGCGGGGCCACAACGATTGGTATGTGCGCCCTGATGGCAAAGGGCGACTGTGTCGCGTCTGCCTCAACATGAAGCGCCGAATCCGCATGGGACACCGCGAGAGGGTGGCGTGACGAGGACGTGCACGGTTTGCGCCCACCCCGACCGCGCCGCGATCGACAAGGCGCTGATCGCCACCGGCGATCCGTATCGGGACATAGCGGGACGCTACCGCCTGACCCGCTCGGCATTGCTGCGGCACAAGGCCGACCACGTCACGGCCGATATCCTGGCCGCCTGGCAGCGCGAGCGGGCCGACAACGGGGCCGAGCTGGCGGGCGAGCTGCGCGGCTGGATGGACCGGCTGACCATGCTCTTCGACGCCTGCCACGATTGGCTGCTCGATCCCGACGACCCGACGCGCTACGACCTCGGGCCGCGCGCCCACGAGGTCATGGTCCACTACGAGGCCCCGATCGAGGGGCCGGTGCGCCCGCAGATGGTGGATGCGCTGGTCGAGGCGGCGCGGGCGCTGGTGGCCGAGCGGCAGGCTGATCGGAGCGGGCGATTGGAGTGGATGGGCGTCGTCTCGGCGGTGCGCCGACTGAACGAGCACGACGGTATCGGCGACGAGGAGGGCGATGGCGATGGCAGCGAGGAGGAGAACGGCCCGAGCGTGATCATCCGCACCGGGCCGCGCTACGTGCGGCGCAAGGCGCGACTCGCCGACCTGCTGGCGCGGGTGGACGGCCACGAGCTGGTCGGTGGCGTCACCCTCGTGGAGCACAAGAGCGCCGACCCGCGCGAGCTGATCCTGAAGGCGAACAAGGAACTGGCGGGCAATCTGCGCCTCCTGGGCGAACTCGTCGGCAGGCTGGCGACGCAGGGCACGGTCAACTTCATCGCGTCGCCCGAGTGGGTGGCGCTGCGGACGCGGATGCTGGCCGCGCTGGCGCTCTACCCGGATGCGCGGCTGGCGCTGGCGGCGGCGATCGAGGGCGAGGCGGAGGAGGTGCCGGTATGACGCCACCCACCCTGGCCGACCTGACCACGCGGCAGCGGCAGGTGCTCGCGCTGATCGCCGAGGGCTGCGGCAAGGCCGACATCGCGCGCCGCCTGTCCATCAGCCCGCACACGGTCAGCACCCACACGGCGCGCATCTACGACCGGATCGGACGCGGCGCGGGCAACCCGCGCGTGGCGGCCGTGCTGTGGTACCTGCGCCAGGCGGCGACGGCCCCCGATGGCCCGTGACGCACTCCGCCCGCTGCTCTGGCGGCGGCACTACTTCGTCGCCACGGTGGGGCGGCGCGGCAGCACGCCGGGCGGGCCGGTGCTGCTGCTCTGCGATCTGGCGTGTGCTTGCACCGGCGCGGCCCTCGCCGAGCACGTCTGGGTGGCGCTGCCGGACGACCGCGACGGCGCGCTGCGTCTCGGGCGGCGGGTGCGCTTCCGGGCCACGGTGCGGCCCTACGTGCGGGACGACGGGACGGCCAATTACGAGCTGCGCGGGCTGCGGCACCTGACGCTGGTGTGAAAGGAGAGACCAGAGTGGAGGGACCGATCGCGAGTGTCAGGGTGAGCCAGGACGGCGGGCTGACGTGGCAGGAGGTGCCGCCCACCGTGCTGTCGCCCGCCGACCACGCCAACGTTGTGGCCGCGCTGCTCAAAGACGCGCTGAGCGAGAAGGGGTGGGGGGACGAGGCGATCGAGCGCGCCTTCGACGGCGCGGGCAGCCCGTCGTTGTGCTACCTGCTCTCCGAGCAGCCCTAATCTATGCTCGCCGCCCCGCCCGCCCCCGACCTGCGCCTGCGCTACACGCCCCCGCCTCTGCCCATCGAGGCGCGGCGGCTGGCCCCGGCGTCGGCGCTGCCCTCGGTCGAGCGCGACCTGGCGTGCGCGCTCGATCCGGTGCGGCTGAGTGGCCGCGTCGGCATCGCGCCCGACGACTGGCAGGCGGAGCTGCTGCGCTGCCGCGATCCGCAGGTGCTCCTCAACTGCTCGCGGCAGGTGGGGAAATCGACGACGACCGCGACGCTCGCCGTCCACACCGCGATCTACGAGCCCGGCGCGCCGATCCTGCTGCTGTCGCCCTCGCTGCGGCAGTCGGGCCAGCTCTTCGCCAAGGTCAAGTGGGTGCTGAAGCGGCTGGGGCGCGAGTTCGCGGTCGCCGAGACCGACAACGCGCTGTCGGTGCGGCTGGCGAACGGCAGCGAGATCCACAGCCTGCCGGGCAAGGCGGGGACGGTGCGCGGCTTCAGCGCCGTGGCGCTGATCATCGTGGACGAGGCGGCGTTCGTCGCCGAGGACCTGTTCAGCGCGGTCTCGCCGATGCTGGCGGTTAGCGGCGGGCGGCTGGTGCTGCTCTCGACCCCGTTCGGCAAGCGCGGCTTCTTCTACGAGCAGTGGGCGAACGGCGGGGCCGACTGGCGGCGCTTCCGGGTCACGGCCGACCAGTGCCCGCGCATCCCGCCTGAGTTCCTGGCGCGCGAGCGGCGCAAGCTCGGCATTCTGTACGGGCAGGAGTACGAGTGCCTCTTCCTCGACGTGATCATGTCGCTCTTCCGCCACGACGACATCGCGGCGGCGCTCGACAACGACGTGCGGCCGATGTTCGGACTGGAGGTGGCGTAGTGGATCGCTGGGCACTCGGCCTGGACCTGGGGCAGGCCTCGGACTTCTCGGCGCTGGCCGGGGTGCGCGAGCGCGACGCCACCCCGGAGGAGCGCGCGGCGCAGCTCCGCGAGTACGACGCGGTGACCGGCGGCAAGGGCGACGCGCCGCCGCCGCCCGAGTCCCACCACGAGGTGCCCCGGCTGCACCGCTGGCCGCTCGGCACGCCCTACCCGACCATCGTGGCCGGGACGCTCAACCTGCTGGCGGGCATGTGTCGGCGGCGACCGGGCGACACGATCGCGCTGGTGGTGGACTACACCGGGGTGGGGCGGCCGGTGTTCGACCTCTTCGCCGAGCCGATCCGCGCGCTGCCGGTGGAGCTGGTGGCGGTGACGATCACGAGCGGCAACGCGGCCAGCTTCGACACGCGCGACGACGGCCACGCCGACTGGCACGTCCCGAAGCGGGGGCTGGTGAGCGCGGTGCAGATCATGCTGCAAGGGCGGCGGCTGCACATCGCCAAAGACCTGCCCGAGGCCGCGACGCTCCAGGAGGAGCTGCAGAACTTCCGCATGAAGATCACCGCCAGCGCCAACGCCCAGTACGAGGCCTGGCGCGACGGCCAGCACGACGACCTCGTGCTCGCGGAGGCGCTGGCGAGCTGGGCGTTGCTGCACGGGCCACTGGGGCAGCCGTTCCACGCGGCGGCGGGCGGCAAGCGAATCGTGCCGGAGTTGCGATGAGCGCGGGCACGCCGAAGCGCGCCTACCATTGCCAGCACGCGGACTGCGACGGCATCCTGGCCGTCTCGGCGGTGCAGCGCGGCGTGCTGGAGGGCGTCTGCTGCCCGGTGTGCCACCGCGCGCAGACGGTGTACCTGGGGGGCGTCGATGTGCCGGGCGGGACGAAGGGCGGCGGAGCGACGGCGCGGCGCGGGGCCGATCCGCGCAATCCCCCGATCGAGGCGGGGCCGGTGCGCGACTGGCGGCGGGGGCGCTAGGCGACCTGGACGGGCAGGGTCGCCATCCCCGGCGGCGCGGTCGTGCCGTAGATGACCACGAATCCGTCCTCTTTCTTGCCGGCCAGCAGAGCGAGCGGCAGGAAGATGATCGCGAGGAAGCACCCGGCCGTGCCGTTGTAGCCGCCGGGGATCACGGTGACGGACTGTACCGACCAGCCGAAGGCGATCATGTTGGCCTCGTCGCGCATGCGCGCGTCGGCGTTGCGATACTGCCGAGTGATCGTGCGCACCTGCGGGATCGGCATGTCGGGATGATATTGGGGGAATTGCTGCATGGCTAGGCCCTCCTGTCGTCACACATGTACGCCATTGTGCGGCGCGGGGTGGCGGCGAGGGCATGGCCTGTTGGTGCTAATCGCTGCGGTACTTTCGGATATACAATAGGCAAAGCCGAGGGTGTCGGTAGCACCCCCGGCTAGCTAATTGCGGTCGCCGCCTGGTTCGATCAGGCGGCGATTTTTACTTGGCGGTCCGTCGCCGACTGTTCAATCGCCCGCCGCAACAGATACACGATTTGCCCATTGAGTGATCGCTGTTCTTCTTCGGAAAGCGCCTGCAACTGTTCGTGCAGGTCGCGCGGTAGCCGTACCTGTAGCTTCACGGTGTCCCCGATGGACATACCGACCTCCTTACTCGCCTCGCAGTATATAGCACTACATCAACACTGTAAAGCACCTGGAAAAGTACTAATGGGGGATATTCATGCACCTATAATGCACCTATAATAGAGACACGAAAGACACCCTTGCTGGTTGAACTTGGCAGGACCACCAGCAAGGGTGCGAGATACGAAGGGCCGAGGCCCCCCGCACGGAGAGCATACCATGAGCGCCCGCACCGCCGCCTTCCACTGCCCGACCGAGCTGACCTTCCTCGACGCCGACGACCTGCTGAATATCGTCCACTTCACCGCCCCGAGCAGCCGCGACAGCGCCATCGTCAACACCGTGGGCCTCGATGTCATCACCGGCGAGACCTTCTGCACCTGCACCGGCGCGGAGTTCGGTCGCGAGTGCTGGCACCAGACGCTCGTGCGGGCAGCGTGGGACGGGCACAGCGCCCGCCTGCTGGCCGCCCGCATGAGCGACGACCAGCTCACCGTGGCGGGTCGCAAGGCGCTGGCGATGTGCAACGTGTACCGGGCGCGCATCAATCGCCCGCTCCCCGACGACGCCACGACGCTGGTGGCCTGCCGCTGCGAGTACCGGGCGCGGCGCGGCGTCGTCGCCAGCCCGGTGGCCGCGTAGACCTCACTCCCCACCGACAACGACCAACCCCGGCCCACCAGTCGGGCCGGGGCAACGCAAGGAGTATCCGCGATGATCACCGAGACCTTCCGCCAGTTGCTTGCCGAGTTGTCCGAGGGCGAGGTGCCCGATCCGCTGCGCCAGCCGATGCCGCTCTACGCCGTCTGGGCCGATCTGGCCCGACTGGCCGGGGAACCCGAGCCGACCGAGGTGGCGGCGCTCATGGACGCGCCCGCCGCCGCGCCGCTGCGGACCAGCCCGGCGCGCTTCATCCCCGCGAGCGCCCAGGACTGACGACAGGCATGGGGCGCTGGCGGCCGTGCCAGCGCCCCGGCAAGAGCGAGGGGGATACCGTGAAGCTGGTGAGCGTGCTGGATCGGGCGGTGACGATCGAACTCGACCCCGAGGAGCTGTTCGCGCTGGCCGAAGCGATGGAGGATGCGGGCGACGGCTATCGTAACCGCACGCACCGCGAATCGGGCGATCAGTCGCGACTGATGCTCCTGGCGGCGTGGGGTGCGGCGTTCAAGGGCATGGCGATGTCCGGGGCCTCCTGCTCCTACATCGATCGACTCGATGGGCAGGCATACTCGCTCCGCACCATCGAGCGACAGGCGGGCGAACGGCGGGCCAGGCGGCGCGCGTAGGGTATTGACGACGCACAGAGAATACCCTATAGTTATATAACCACTGGTTATAGTAAGAAATGGAGGATTACTGTGGCGGTCAAGGCGGCGAGCAAGACTATCGTCATCCCGCCGATGCGGGACGAGCGTGCGGAGATCACGATCCTGGGCACCGCGCCCCTGATCGTGCATCGCTACAGCGAACGGGTGCAGCAAGAGATGGCCGGTAGCCAGGGCGGGGCGGCGAAGACGAAGAAGCCGCCACGCAACCCGCAGCAGGAGTTCCAGGAGGCGCAGTACCGCTTCGACGGCGGCAAGCACGGCTTCCCGGCGATCGGGCTGAAGCGCGCGATGGTCAGCGCGGGCCAGCGCTTCGCCGAAGAAAAGAGCACGGAGCTGTTCGGTGCATTCCGCATCGAAGCCGAGTACCTGGAGATCCGCGCCGACGAACCGACCATGCGCACGGACCGGGTAGTCATCGGCGGCATGTCGCGCACGACCTCGCTAGCCTACCGACCGCAGTACACGCCGTGGGCGATGGATGTGCCGCTCGCGTATAACGCGAACTTCATCTCCATAGAGCAGATCGTAAATCTGCTGACACTGGCGGGCTTCGCGGTGGGCATCGGCGATTGGCGGCCCGAGCGCAAGGGCCAGTTCGGGACGTGGGTCATCGCGCCGACCGACCCCGAGTAGCACAGCAACCATTCAAGGCGAGGCCAGGCGCGGCGAGGCGCGGCGCTGCAAGGCAAGGTCCGGTATGGCAGAGCGAGGGGGTTTGTTGGCCGTGCGGGGTGTGGTAGCCCCGCACGGCACCGCCAAAGCGTGGCGCGGCATGGCAAGGCTCGGCGGGGTGAGGCTCGGCATGGCGAGGTGAGGATGTTCAGCGGGTAGGTTGCCAGGGTTAGGTACGGCAGTGCTTGGCGCTGCACGGCAGGGTCCGGCGGGGTGAGGACTCCCGCCCGGTGGGGTGTGGTAGCCCCACCGGGCACCGCCGAGGTGCGGACTTGCTAGGCAAGGTCTGGCATGGCAAGGCGGGGCGGTGCTTGGACGGGCGATGCATGGGCCGGGGCGGATTTCCCGCCCCGGCAAACTTTCAACTAGCAATGATTCGTAGGAGTCGATGCGACATGGCAGAGGTCATCACCTACCGGGCGCGGCCCGGATCGCGACTCAGCGACAAGGATGCGGAGATTGTCGGCCCCGAACTCCGCCGCATTGCGGAGCAGCACGGCGACGCTTTCCAGCCCGCCGATGTCGTCGAGGACGCGCGTCCGAAGGATTCCGCGCTCCACCCCTATTTTGAGTGGGACGATCGCGCGGCGGCCTCGCAGCACCGGATACAGCAGGCGCGCAATCTTGTCGGTGCGGTGGAATTGCACATCGTCGTCCAGCCGCTCGACAGCCCGCCGATCAGCACCCAGGTTCGGCTAATCCACCACGTCAGTGCCCCGCAGAACGATGGCGGCGTGGAACCGCGCTACGTGACGATCGATACCGTGCGCCAAAAACCCGACTACGCCATGCAGGTCGTCACCAACGCGAATCGCGAGCTGGTTGCATGGGCGAACCGCTATCGGGACTATCGCAACCTGCTGGGGTTCCCGACACATTTGCGAGAGGTTATCGATCGCGTTGACGCCAGCACGTCGCAGTTGCCGATCATGGATCAGCCACAAGCGGCAGACTAGCCTGCTTGACAGCAATGATGCTTGCCCGTAAGATTGTGACCACAGTGTAGGTACAGGGTCCACGCGGCCCTTCACGCCCTCAGCGCACGACGCGACGGGCGGGGAGGGCCGCGCCCGTGTCTGCCGCCACCGTCGTCGCCGAACCGCTGCCGCTGCCACCGGGCGAATCCGGCGGCGCGGCGGTCGTGCGCGCGGACCTGATCCGCGAGTACGCGGGCGGCGGCGACGGCGTCTGGTCGGCGTCCTTCCTCCGCACCCTCCCCCGCCACATCGACGACGTGACCGCCGACTTCGGCGACGACCTCTACGAGCGCATGCTGCTCGACGCCCGCATCGCCGCCGAGGTCGATAACCTCAAAGCGGCCGTGCTGGAAGATGGCGTGGTCCTTTCCCCGGCCATCGCCGACGCCGCCGAGGACGGCTACGCGCTCGCGGTCACCATCGCCGACGCCGCGACCGCCATGCTAGCCGACCTCGATCCGGCGATGGACGACGCGCTGTGGGATCTGGCGGGCGCGGTCGCGCTCGGCAACCGGGTCGCCGAGGAAATCTACGCCTACGGCGACGTGGCCGGAAAGACCGGACTGCTGCTGGCCCGACTGGCCCCGAAGCCGCGCCGCAACTACGCCTTCGTGGTCGATCCGTTCAATCGCCTGATCGGCCTCCTGGCGCGCATCCCCGGCGAGGCGGGGTACGGCACCGGCGCGGCGCTGGTCGCCGCCGACGCACCGCCGCCGAACCTGCTGCCGCGCGCCAAGTTCGCGGTCTACACGCACCGGGGCAGCGACGGCGATCCGCGCGGCACGAGCATCCTGCGCCCGGCCTACACGCCGTGGGTGCTGAAGCAGCAGATGCTCGCCGAGCACGTCAAGTATTTGACCCAGTTCGCCTCCCCCAGCCTGATCGGCATCCTCTCCAAGCTGGCGCGCGACAAGCGGGTGACGGACGGCGCGGGCAACTTCACCGGGACGATCATCGCCGCCGCCGACGCGCTGCTGGCGGAGCTGCTGGCGTTCCGCAACGGCACGGCGCTGGTGGTGCCGCCCGAGACCGAGGTCAAGGAGTTGTACAGCACCGGCGACGGCGCGGCCTTCCTGCGCGCGTTCGAGATGTACAACCGCGACATCACGCTCGCCATCACCGGCCAGTCGCTCGCGACCACCGAGGGCGAGCACCAGGCCCGCGCCGCCGCGTCGGTCCACCAGGACATCCTCGCCACCCGCGTGAAGCAGCTCAAACTCGGGCTCGCGCGCGTGCTGCGGCGGGACGTGCTGGCGCAATTCGTCCGACTCAACTGGGGCGACGACGCGGCCAAGCACCTGACGCCGCTGGTCAGCCTCGGCACGATCGAGGAGGAGGATGTCACCCCGCGCATGACCGCCGTGGCGGCGCTCGAACGATCGGGCTACCTCGCCCCGAGTCAGCGACCGGCGATCGACGTGATGCTCGGGCTGCCCGAGCGCACCCCCGAGGAAACGGCGGCCGAGACCGAGCGCGCGAACCAGCCGCCGCCCCCACCGGCCGCGCCGGGTGCCGCGCCCGCCGCGAACCAGCCCCCGAGCGGGCAGGGAGACGCCAATGTCTGAGCGCCCGGCCGTGCGCGCCCGCAACGCCATCCTGGCCGCCCCGTGGGCGATGACGCCCGAGATGGTACAGACGATGCTCGCCATCGCCGAGCGGGAGAACCTGACGCCCGAGGCGGTCGCGGCCCAGCTCGGCCGCCCGCTGGACAACACGCGCAGCGTCGCCGTGCGCGACGGGGTGGCGGTCATCCCGGTGGAGGGCGTCATCAGCCGCCACATGAGCCTGTTCAGCGAGATCAGCGGCGGCACGAGCATCGAGGCGCTGGCGACCGACCTGCGGGCCGCGCTCGACTCCGTCGCCGTCCATAGCATCCTGCTGCACATCGACTCCCCCGGCGGCGAGGTCAACGGCGTCGGGGAGTTCGCCGCGATGGTGCGCGCGGCCGGTGCCACCAAGCCGGTCAGCGCCTACGTCGGCGGCATGGCGGCGTCGGCGGCCTACTGGATCGCGGCGGCGGCGGGCGAGGTGGTGGTGGATCGCTCGGCGCTGGTGGGCAACATCGGCGTGATCATGGCGGTGCCGGACCCCGACAAGCGCCAGAGCCGCTCGATCGAGTTCGTCAGCAGCCAGTCGCCCCACAAGCGCCCCGACCCGCGCACCGAGGGCGGGCGCACCCGGTTACAGGGGCTGGTGGATAGCGCGGCCGACGTGTTCATCGGCGCGGTGGCCGACTACCGGGCCATGACGCCGGAGGCGGTGGCGGCGACCGAGGGCGACATCCTGATCGGCCAGGCGGCGATCGACGCGGGGCTCGCCGACCGTCTCGGCTCCTTCGAGGGCGTGATCGCCGCGTTGCAGGCCAAGGCGCGCGAACCGCGCCGCATGAGTAGCGGTGGCCGCATGGCCGCCACAGAGGAGGGGACCATGACCGCGACCAACGAGCAGCCCAAGCGTGGGCGGGCCGATCGGTTCTTCGCCTGGCTGGCCGGGGAGGGCGACGACAGCGCCTTCGTCGGGGCCAACATCGCGGCCAGTGGCGGGCCGAGTACCCCCGTGGGTGGGGCAGCGATTCCCACCCCGACTATCCCGCCCGTGCAGGCCTCGGCGCAGCCCGATCCCGAGAAGGAGGCGATGCGCGCCGAACTCGATCGGTTGCGGGCGCAGTCGCGCGAGGGTATCCCGGCCGCCGCAGCCGCGTTCGCCGATGCCGAAGTTCGTGCCGGTCGCGCGCTGCCGGCCGAGTCCGACACGCTCGCGGCGGCCTACACCGAGGCGGCGCAGGACGACGCCGACTTCCCGCGCGCGGGCCACGCGACGCGCGTGGAGCGGCTGATCCAGCGGCAGGCGGCGCGGCCCGCGCACGCGCTCACCACCGAGACCATCCCGGTGCGCGCCAACGGCGACGGCACGCTGACGGTCATCGACAACCCCCAGGCCACGGCGGCCGAGGGGGCCGAGCCGCAGTGGTCGCCGGAACGCTGGCGCGATCTGCGCGCCCACACCCGCAGCGGGCGGCTGGTGCTGTCCGCGATGGGCCTCCCCGAGTCGGGGCCGCTCACCCAGGACCAGCGGCGGGCCATCGCCGCCCGCTCCGGGGTGAAGCTCCCGGCCTAGCACCACCCAGCGGCGCACGCGGGGCCGCGACGGCCCCGCCCACCCACGGTCGAGCGACACACACGAGGAGGCGGCCATGCCCACGACCTACACCGACAGCTACGCCCCGAGCACCCAGCGGCTCGATCCTTTCTACCGCGCCGATCTGGCGGCGCAGATCCACGTCAACCTCGCCGATGGCACCTACGCGCGCGGCGCGGTGCTGGGCGAGGTCGTCGGCTCGCCGGGCACCTACGATCACGTCGTCGATACCGTGATCGCGGCCCCGACCGGCGCGGCGACCCTCACCACCCCCACCGGCGGCAGCCTGGCGTCGGGCGACTACACGGTCGGCTACACCTGGGTGGACGCCAACGGCATCGAATCGGCGCTCTCGCCGCTCGCCACCACCACGGCGGCCGGGAACGACGTGGTCCACGTCGCGGCGGTCACCAAGCCGACCAACGTCGCCAGCGTCAACTGGTACCTGAGCCGGGGCGCGGGCGACCCGAACCTCGGGTTCATCCTCAACAACGACGGGAGCGCGGCCGACTTCGCGACCGCGCCCACCAGCGCGGCGCGGGACGCACCGACCACGGCGGCCGGTGGCGGCAAGGCCAAGGCGATCCTCCAGGACGCCTGCACGGTGTCGGGCGGGCTGATCACCGGCGCGGACGACAGCGGCGTGGCGCGCAAGAGCGCCCCGGCCTACGTCGGCGGCGGCGCGCACTTCAAGACCGAGGAGATCTCGGGCTTGACCGCCAAGGCGATCACGGATCTGGGCGCGGCGCTCATCTCCGGCACCGTCGCCGATGGCGTGCTGCGGTTCTAGTCGTCGCGTGAGGGCCGGGTAGCGCCCCGGCCGCATACCTTCCCGGTATGGCCGGGGTGTGAACAGAGGAGACGCCATGACCACGTATTCGTACCCGACCTCGCGCGAGCTGACCGAGATCGGCCAGGACTTCCTGGGGCCGATGACCCTCAGCGATCCGATCTTCCAGTACTTCCCCGTGCGCAACGTGGACAGCCACCTGCTCGAATGGGAGCAGCGCGACAATTACAAGGGCTTGCAGCAGGTGCGCGGCCTGAACGGCGAGCCCGGCCGGGTCAACGCCATCGGCGGGCGGCGCTACCGCATGGAGCCGGGCGTCTACGGCGAGTTCATCCCGCTGCGCGAGGATGAGCTGACCACGCGCCGCGCCTGGGGCGACCAGATGGAGCGCCCGATCGACCTGACGCCGGTGGTGACCGAGAAGACCGAGCAGCTCGTCACGCGCGAGGTGGCGCGCATGCGCCAGATCCTCTGGACGCTGGTCGCCACCGGCACCTTCTCCGTCGCCAACGAGCACGGCGCGGTCGTCCACACCGACAGCTACACCACGCAGACCTACAGCACCACGACCCCCTGGGCCACCGCGAGCGGCGCGAAGCCGATCTTCGACTTCCAGGAGGTCGAGCTGAAGGCGCGCGGGCACGGCGTCAGCTTCGGCGCGGCGGCGAAGGCCTTCATGAACCGCACCACCGCCAACTACCTGCTGCGCAACAGCAACACGGGTGATTTGGGCGGGCTGCGGACCCTGAACGGCCCGTTCAGCCTGCCGATGGCGAACAGCATCTTCGTCGCGCAGGATGTGCCGACCGTCGAGATCTTCGACGACTTCTACATCGACGACGCCGACGCGACGCAGCTCTTTTTGCCGAACGGCAAGGTCGTCGTCTTCGGCCAGCGGCCCAACGGCGAGCCGATCGGCGAGTTCCGGCGCACCCGGAACGCCAACAATCCCGGCTTCGCGCCCGGCCCCTACGACGAGGTCTACGTCAACCCCAAGCCGCCGAAGAACGTCGAGGTGCATCGCGGCCAGAACGGCGGCCCGGTGATGTTCTGGCCCAGCGCCATCGTCGTGATGGACGTGACGACGGGCAGCTAGGCCCGACCAGGCGGCACCGAGTAGCGAAACACGGGCGGGGCGATGGCGCTGACGGACGCACAACGAAAGACGCTGCTGATCCTCGAAGTGGGCGACACGGCGGGCGAACTGCTCGCCGGCAACATCGACCTGCTCTGGGAGAAGTACGCCTCCTACGCGCCCGTCAGCGCCGAACTCCGCGACCTCTACGTCAAGATCGGGCTGATCGACATCGCGCTCGGCGCGGCGCGGCAGGGCGTCACCTTCACGGACGGCGACTACTCCCAGAGCGCCAGCCACGTCGCGCAACGCCTCCTGGAGATGCGCAAGGCGGCGACCGACGCGCTGGCGGTCGCCGACGCGGACGCGGGCGGCACCGGCGTCACCGGCGGGCAACTGACCACGGTCACCCCGCAGACGCCGCCCGTCGCGCCGCTCGTGCGGCCCTACGGCCCGGATGCGCTCGATCCGCAGTACCTCGGCTCGCCGTACTACCCGCGCATCGGGGGGCGGCGATGGTGATGGCGGCGACGACCGTGGGCGCGCTCACGGCGACGACCCTGGTGCACACCTGCACCATCAGCATGCGCCAGCAGGCCAGCGCCAGCGGCGCACCCGCCTTCGACCCCTACGGGGAGGCGGTGCCGACGACCTACGAGGTCGCGGCGACCGGGGTGCCGTGCTTCGCCCGCCAGCGGGGCGGTGCGGGCGACGTGGAGGAGCCGGGGCGGGCGCTGGTGGGGCAGTCCTGGCAGGTGCGACTGGCGCGCGGCACGGCCATCGGCGCGGACGACACCATCGCCGACGTGCGCGACAGCGCCGGTGTGAGCATCGTGGACGGCCCGCTGACGGTGACCGACCTGCAATACCGGGCGGGGCACATCCTGGCGCTCTGCCAGGCGGCGGCGCTGGCGGGACCGACGACGGTGGAGGAGACGCCATGACCGGCGACACCTGGCGCGGCGACGCGATCCTCGCCGAATACCTGGAATCGGCGCGGCTGGCCGTCGATGAGACGACCGCAGCGTGCGTGCCGATCGGGCGGGCGCTGGTGCATGTGGACACGCACCGGCTCCAGAACGGCATCGGGACCATCCCGGCCGAGATCGACGGCGACGAGGTCAACGGCTGGTTCGGCGTGGTGGACGATCCGGGCTACGCGCTGCCGCAGGAGTTCCTGCCCGAGCCGCAAGGGAAGGCCTTCATCCGCCCGGCGGCCGATCGGGAGTTCCCGAAGCTCGGCGACCGGCTCGCGGCGCGGGTGCGGCGATGAGCATCACCCTGGCGACCGACCAGATCCCGCCCGACGTGATCGGGGCGATCGTCGCCCGGTTGCGGCGCGTCACCAACCTGATGGCGCTCTGCCCGGACGAGGTCATCGGCGGGCGCACGATCCGGCGGGTGTCGGGGCGGCTGGCGGCGATCCCCGGCGCGAAGGGCTGGACGGGGCACGCGGTCGTGGTGCGGCCCGCCGGTGGCGACGGCCCCGAGCAGTGGGTGCCGTTCGCCAACCCGAACATCGACTGCCTCTGCTACGGGGCGACCGAGTACGAGGCGCAGCGGGTGGCCTGGCTGGTGGCGGCGGCGCTCGAACCGGTCGAGCGCGCGGGCTTCGGCTTCGTGGAGGGCGACTGCGCGGTGACCGATATCCACCAGATCGCCGAGCCGGTCGGCTTCTACGACCGGGAGAACAGCGCCTTCGTGCGCGCGGTGAGCTTCACCGTGCGCTACGGCCTGGTGCCGGTGGGGGCCGCATGAGCGCGAGCGTGACGGCCCAGCGCCTCATCTTGCCGGACAACCCACCGGTCTGGCCCGACCTGCCCGAGCCGCTGGTGCGCGAGCTGGCGGCGGGGGGCGGCACCGTCTGGCACCACCGCGACTGCCTGGCGCGGTGGGACGGCGCGAAGTTGGCGCACACCTGCGTCGCCGCCTGCCCGGTGCGGCTGATGCACGCGGTGCTGGCGAGCCGCTGGTTCCTGATCCGCAACGACAGCGTGCCCGGCTACTACCCCGAATGCACCCGCTGCGGCGGCGTCCACCGCTACCTCACGGCGGGGTGCATCGAGAAGCCGTTCAACGGCGAGACCGAGGTCATCGGCATGATCCAGCGGGAGCGGGTGGAGGGTGCGGATCGGGTGCATCGCGGTTTCCGTCTCGGTGCGCTGGAGCCGATCAGTCGGGCGAAGGCGGCCGTGCTGCGCGAACGAATCCGGGGCCGGGGCTACCCGGCCTAGCGAAAGGACACCGACGATGGCGAACACGCGCGTGATCTGGCTCGGCAACAACGTCTCCAAGTCGCTCGAAGACAGCGCGACCGGGAAGAAGATCGGCGTGGGCGAGGCGATCACCCTCACCGACAAGCAGCTCGCGGCGCTGAAGCGCGCCGGGCACCGGTTCGCCGATCCCAAGAGCGAGGAGGGGCAAGCGGCGCAAGGCGCGGCGAACCCGCCCGCCACCACCTAGCGACGGATTCCCCCGCGACGGCGCGTCGAGCGCCACGGCGGTTAGCGCCCGCAGAGGGCAGGAGGCACACCCACTATGGCCGTCATCCGCGACGCCGTGATCCAGAGCCGCGACCTGACCGTCTTCCAGAAGGCCTACGCCGAGGCCCCGACCGTGCCGACCGACGCCAACATCGTGACCGCGACCGCCGCCCCGTCCGGGTCGCTCAGCGGCTACACGAAGAAGCAGGCCTCGGACGGCGGCGTCGGCTTCAGCACCCAGCAGGAGCGCACCCCGGTCTACATCGACCAGAAGGCCGACCGCCTCTACAGCATCGAGGGGGCGCGCACGGTGCAGATCACCGCGCAACTCGCGGAGATCACCCCGGAGAACATGCAGCTCGCGACCGGGATGGGCGAGGTCGGCACGCTGGCGGCCAGCGCGAGCGCCTACGGGCACGAGGAGCTGGTCGTCGGCCCGCCGACCGACCCGGAGTACAACACCTACCTCGTCACCGCCCCGCAGCCGTTCAGCCGCCTGCCGTTCGGCGTCTTCGTGTCGTGCGCCCAGAGCGAGGGGACGCTGAACTTCAACATCAGCCCCACACAGAAGGCCATCGCCGCGCTCGTGACGACCGCGCTGCTCGACGAGAGCTACGATCCCGAGGACTACGACGGCGGGCTGCTCTTCATCGCGCGCCGCATCACCCCGATGACGGCGTAGCCGACCATGAGCAGCACCAACGGGGGCGGCGACGCCCCCATCCTCGCCTTCTCCTCGCTCCTGCCGGAGCGCGACACGATCGCCATCGACGGCACCGAGTACGAACTCGCCCGCTACCACGACCTCAGCCTGCACAAGCACGGCAAGTTCGCCCGCGTCTACTCGCGTGCGCTTGACCTCTACGCCGAGTTGCTGGGCGAGGACTCCGACACGCTCTCCGAGGAGGATCTGGCCTTCCTCGAAGAGCGCGCCGGGGTGGCGATGGCCGACGCGGCGCTCCTGGTGGTGCGCGCGTGCCCGCGCGAGAAGATCGACGCGCTGCTGATCGAGGAGCGCATGCGCATCTGCCAGGCTTTTCAACGAGCGGTGAGCCGGTGGCGTCTGGGGCCGGGAGCACCGCTCGGGGCGGCGACACCGACTGGGGGCACATCGTCTACCCCGTCGCCGCCCGCTACGGACGCGGCCCCCGCTGGTGGATCAGGAAGGCCAGCCTCGGCGAACTCCTCGCCGCCCATCGCGGTCTAGGGCTCGTCGAGGCGCTGGATTCGCTGCGCGCCTTGCCCGTCGCGGACTTCCCCCACCACGACGAGCAAGGCCGCGCGGCGACGCTCGCGACGCTGCAACAGGCGGCGGGCCTCAATCGCGGCGACGGCCAGAACTACGACCGCCACGGGCGGCTGATCATCGACAGCGCGGCGGGCTTCATGGCCTGGGCCGCGTCGAACAACCTGGCGGGCGTCGTCGCCGCGTAGCGCGAGCGAAAGGAGGGGATCAACCATGTCGGCCGGATCGTCCTCGCTCGGAAGGCGGGTCCTCGAACTTTCGACCGACGCCTCTGGCTTGCGGAAGGGGCTATCCGAGGCCCGCGCGCTCACCATTCAGCAGACCGCCAAGCTGAAGGCCGACGCCAAGGTCCAACTCCAAGCCGATCTGCTCAGGCTCAAGAGCGATTTCCAGCAGGCGCAGCGCGAGGCGGTCACGAGCAAGCGGCTGATCGAGCAGCAGTCGCGCTACGACCTCTCGATCAACCTCGCCAAATACAAGAGCGATTTGCGTTCCGCCGAGCGCGAGCAGTCCGCGAGCCTGAAGCGCATGCAGGAGGAGGCCCGCCAGTCGCAGCAGTCGGCCGGGGGGCTGCTGTCCGGGCTGGGCGGCGCGGTCCTGCAAGGCGTCGGCATCGGCACCGGCTTCGGCCTGGTGACGCAGGGCGTCGGCGCGGTCACCGGGGCGATCCGGTCCGGGACCGCCGCGATCCTGGAATACAACGCCAGCCTGGAGAGCAGCGAGGCGCGCATTCGCGGCTTCACCGGCTCGCAGCAGGCCGTCGCCGAGGCGCAGCGGATCGCCAACGCCGAGGCGGAGCGCGGGCGCGGGGCCTACGCCGAGACGCTCTCGGCGCTGGCCGACCTCACCCCGCTGGCCCGCACCTACAACGCCAACCTGATCGACCTGCTGCACACGACCCAACTCCTCGCCGCGACCGATCCCGCGCAGGGGTTCGAGGGCGCGGCCACCGCCATCCGCGAGGCGCTCTCCGGTGACTTCACCAGCCTGGTCCGGCGCTTTGAAATCCCACGCACCGAGATCGAGCGGCTGAAGACGGAGGGCGTGCCGAACCTCCAGATCGTGCAGCAGGCGCTCGGGAAGCTGGGGATCAACGACAGCCTGCTCACGCAGCAGGTGGACACGTTCACGCAGCAGCTCAAGATCGCCAAGGATACGGCGCTGCGCACGCTGGCGGCCATCGGCGAGCCGCTGTCCGACCTGGGCAAGGATGCGCTGAAGGCGCTGGCGGCGACGCTCAACTCGCCCGAGGTGAAGGCCGCGCTGCAGGACTTCGGCGACGATCTGCGCGGCGGCGTGAACGACCTGCGCGCCTTCCTCGCCGACCCCGCGACCAAGCAGGGGTTGCACGACCTCGCCACGTCGCTGCGCGACGTCGCGGATAGCGCGCGGGACATGGGCGCGGATCTGAAGGATGTCGCCGGTCCCGGCTTCCTGGCGTTGCTGGACGTGGTCAACCGGGCAAACGACGGCTTCCGCCTCTTCAACGACACCATCGACGCGATCGACGGGAAGCTCCCCGGCCTCGGCGCGCTGCTGCGGACGATCACCCCGTTCGCGGGCGGCCCCGATCTCGTCGGGCAGTTCCGGCAGATCGTCGCCGACGCGCGCGAACTCTACGGCCTCGTCTCCGGCAACCGGCAGCCGTTCGTCCCGCCCGCGCGCACGCCCCTCACCGGCCCGGAATCGACCGGCACGCCCGACCCCGGCCGCGCCGCGCCGGTCGCCGCCCCGCTGCCCCCGACGAGCGCGCCCGGCTACCGCTCGCCCGCCGTGGCCCCCGACACCGAGCGCCAATTCCAGGCCAGCGCCGACGCCAGCATCGCCCGCCGCTACGCCGATCTGTTCGCGGCGGGCAAGGCCGACCTGCAAGCCTACATCCAGGGCTTCGAGTCGTCCGACTTCGACATCTACAGCAAGCTGGGGCCGGAGATCAAGGCCAGCTTCGACCGGGCCTTCGGGGGGCTGTCGATAAGCGAGCAGATCGACAAGGGATTGGCCGGGCTGGACGTGCTGACCGCGCGCATCGTGGACGATCTCAAGCGCACCGGCACCGTCTCCACCGAGACCGCCGCCGCCATCGGCCGCACGCTCGGCGACGAGGCCGGGAACGCCGTGCTCGGTCTCGCCGATCGCTACGGCAAGTTGGCGACCGCCACCACCAACGCCGCAGCGGCGGCCGATGATCTGAAAGAGAAGCAGCGCCAACTGGGCGAGGCGCAGGCCACGGCCGCCCGGCACGCCGACGAATCGCGCGAGATCATCGACGCACTGACCCGCTCGCAGAAGGCGCTGGCGGATGCGGCCGACGAGGCGGCGCGCGGCTACGCGGCGCGACTGGACGAACTCGGGCGGGCGCAATCGTCGCTCTCCGCCCAGGCCGAGGAGGTCGCGCGCGGCTATCAGGCCCAGATCGACGCGCTGCAACGCGAGCGGGAGGAGGTCGATCGCCTCACCCAGGCCCATCGCGACGAGGCGCAGGCCCAGATCGACGGGCTGGCGGCGGTGCAGAACGCCAAGAGCCAGGATGCGACCGTCAAGGCATTGGAGGTCAAGCAGCGCGCCGATCTGCTCGCGCTGGAGGAGCGCATCCGGGCGGCGCGCAGCCGGGGCGACGAGAAGGGCGCTCGGGCGCTCGAAGATCAGCGGGCGCTCGTGCAGGCGCGCGGCAACTACGCGCTCGATATCGCCCGCCAGCGCGCGGCGGTCGCGGGCGACAAGGCCGACGCGGCCCGCAAGCCGATCGAGGACGCCGCAGCGGCCCAGGAGAAGAAGGACAAGGCCGCCGCCGATGCGATCGATGCCCGGATCAAGGCGACCCAGGCCGAGGCCAAAACAGCGGCAGATGACTATGCCGCGCGCGGTCGCGCGATCCAGTCCCAGATCGACGACTTGCAGACCGAAGCCAAGAACGTCGCGGCCGATTACGCCGCGCGGGGGCGGGCGATCCAGGCCAACATCGACAAGGAGACCGAGCGGGCGCGGATCGTCGCCGCCGCCGACCGGCTCGCGGTATCCGCCGCCCAGTCCCGCCTCACCAATGCCCAGAACGCCAAGGAGGCCGCCGATGGCGAGCTGACCAGCGCCAGGAACATGGTCACGGTCATCGGCGAGCAGAATACCGCGCTCGGCAACCGCATCAAGGACCAGAAGGACTTCATCGCCTTCCTGCAAGGGCTCGGCATCGACGTGGCGAAGTATTTCAACGGCACCGGCGGGACGGGCATCCCCAACGCCGCCCCGCCCCGCCCGCAGCAGACCGGGCCCGATCCCTACTACGACCCCGGCCAGCGCACGCCCGGCGACAGCCTGATCGAGTACCGCCCGAGCGCCTACGCGCCGCCGGTGCCCCCGAGCAACGCGGCCAGCTACCTGCGCGCGGCCGGGGTGGGCGCGGCGGCGACCGCGTCGCGGCAGGTGCGGCAGGAGTTCCACGCGCCGCTGGTGGCCTTCCCCAACGCGACGATCCGCGAGACGGTGGACATCGAGCGCGCGGCGCGGCTCGGCGCGGATCTGGCGCAACGGGAGCTGCTGGAAGCCCTCGACAACGACCAGCGCGCGGGCGGCGGCGTGACGACCTACCAGGGGGGCTAGCGTGGCGCAGCACTCATTCGCCGGGCGGCCATTCCGCATGCGGCAGCAGGGCAAGGGGCGCAGCACGCCGATCGTGGTGCTGCCCAACGAGTCGGTCATCGTGACGGAGCACGTCGCGGGCGGCGATCTCGACATCAGCCAGGATCTCGGGCGGCGCGGCTCGGTCGAGCGCACCTACCGGGTCATCGTCGCCGCCGCCGACTTCGCCGCGTTCGTCGCCTTGCAGGGCCAGACCGGCGCGCTGGCGCTGATCGGCAACCCCAGCCGCACCGCCACGCTGGTGAAGGTCAGCGAGGAGTGGGACAGCTACCCCGAGGGCTTCTGCGAGGGCGACGCCACCTGGCTGATCGGATGATGTGATGGCACACCAGCGGGTCTACCCGCGCACCGAGCTGATCGTCGGGGGGCGGTTCCTGGTGGCGTTGGAGTCCTCCAACACCCACGGCTACCGCAACCCCAGCGCGGGCATGACCGCGCGCGTGCGCCCGGACGCCGCAGGCTTCACCGGCGCGGAGACGATCGCCATCCGGCGCGGCTATCGCAGCGCGGCCAGCCTGCGCCAGCGCTTCGGCGGCACCCTCAACGCCAACTCGCTGCGCTGGGCACCGCAGGGCGTCGCCTTCACCGGCAACGGCCCGCTGGTGCGCGCCCAGGAGGCCACCGGTATCGAGGATTTGGCGCTCGTGCCGCACGGCCCCGACGACCGGCCGACCGACGAGCGCTACGCCGCCGCCTGGATCGACGCCACGGACGGCACCATCGTGGCCGGGCTGCTGGCGCTCTGCGGCTGCCCGATCGGGGACATCGCCGACACCGGCACCCGCTTCGCCACGCTCGCGCCCTCGGTGCAGAGCCGCTACGCGGTGCGCCTCGCCAGCGACCAGCCCCCCTGGCAGCTCATCGAGGAGATCGACCGGATCACCGGCTGCCGCACGTTCGACGGCCCGGACGGGCGGGTCTACCGCATCGTCGCCAGCGGGCTGCCCTCGGGGAGCGCCGCGCGCACCTACGCCCAGGGGGCCGATTTCAAGGGCGAGGACGCCAGTCGCGAGTTTTCGAGCGCGGGCGTCTACAACAAGGTCACGGTCACCGGGCAGAGCGGCATCCTCGCGGATGGCACCCCCTACAGCATCGTCGCCACCCGCACCAAGGACAGCCCCTACGTCCCGAGCCCGCCGGGCACGCGGGAATACACGTTCCACAGCGACCTGATCGAGACGGAGGAATTGGCCGGGGCGGTCGCGGCGCGGCTGCTGGCCGATCTGGGGCGGCGCAAGGAGTCGGTCGCGCTGCCGCTGACGAAGGGCGATCCGAACGTCGCGGTCGGCATGACCGTGGCGGTGGTGTCGGCCGCGCTGGGGCTGACCGCCGCCACGCTGCTGCGGGTGGTGGAGGTGCAGGACCGCGACGGCGCGGCGGGCTACCAGACGACGCTGGTGCTGGAGGGCGGCGCGGCGGCGGAGGGCACCGACCCGAACCAGGCCCCGATCCCGGCCATCGCCGTGGAGATCGAGCTGGAGACCGACGCCAACGGCGACCCCCTGGCCGTCGTCCGCTTCGATTCGAGCGGCAGCATGGACCCGGACGGCTCGATCGCCCTGCGCGAGTGGGACGGCGATCCGGTCGTGCCCACGCCCATCGGCGACGGCACCACGGCGGTGGCGGTCTACAGCCCGCTGCCGGATAGCCCGCCGCCCGCCGTCACCCTGACCGTGCAGGACGATCTCGGCAAGCGGGCCAGCCTGACCGTCGCGGTGGTCGCGACCGCCGACAACGCCTACACCCGCGAACTGTGGCTCGCGTGCGGGGCGTCGCTCGACTACACCGAGGATCAGGACACCTGGGTGACCTACCCGGTCGCGGCGGCCGTCATCGCCGAGCAGGCGGGCGACGAATACCAACTCGCGGCGGGCGACGACGGCGCGGCGCGGCGCGTGCTGGCGGATGGCGACGCGACCGCACTCGGGGCGCTCTCCGGCGTGACCGCCTTCTTCGTCAGCCGCGACCGCAAGGGGGCCGAGACCGGCGTGGCCTGGGCGGCGGCGTCGGACGGGCGCGTCTGGCGCTCGGTGGACAAGGGGCTCTCCTGGGGCGCGGTGGCGGCGCTGCCGAACGGCGGGCGCTGCAACGCGATCGAGGAGTCACCCTACGCCAGCGGCGATGTCTACGCGGGCGGCGGCAACATCCTCTACCACTCCTACGACGCGGGCGCGTCCTGGCAGCCCTTCTACACCCACCCCAACGCGGACTACCTGATCACCCGAATCGCCAGCGGCATCGCGGCGGGGGCGACCGACGACCCCGCCGACGACGCGCCGGTGCTGTGGCTCGGATTCAGCGGCCCGTCCGGGGCCACCGAGCCGCGCGTGGTGGAGCGCGGCGGGGCGCTGGCGCACACCCTGCCGACCGGCGCGGCGACACCCCTGGACATCGTCGCGCTGACCATCTCGCTCGACGCCGAACGCCTGCTGCTGGCCGATCCGGGCGACGACGGCGGGCGCATCTGGACCGCCCCCACGCTGACCGGCGGCGATCTGACGCCGCAGCCCGCCTACGACGCGGTCAAGGTCGAATACGGCACGCCGCGACACGCCATCAGGGACGGCCGCTTCCCGATCGCCTGGGGCGTCTCGGTGGACATGGCCTGGAAGACGACCGACGAGGGCGGCAGCTTCCACCCGGTGCGGGCGATCGTCGGCGCGGGGCGTTCGGGGCGGATGGTGGGCTACGGGCGGCTGCGCCCGGCCATCGCGGCCCAACCCGGACTCTTCTACGCCAGCGCGGCGGGCGAGGAACGGGCGCTCTGGTTGTGGAACGGCACCGGCAACGACGACCCGCCGCACAACTGGCAGATCGTCGCGTTCGACGATAGCGCCTGGCTGCCGAGCATCACCAGCGGCGGCGGCGGCTCCCCGGCCGTGCCCGCCGACGCGCTCCCGGTGTGGGCCAACCGCGACGGCGGCAGCCGCGCCAACGGCGAGGCGGCGGCCTTCCGGCGCATGTTCACCCTGCCGACCGGGGCGGTGACAAGCGCCACGCTGACGGTGAACGTGGATAACGTGCCGCTGGCGATCTACCTGAACGGCGTCTACCTGGGCGGGCGCACGCTGGCCGACTACCTCACGGTGACCGATATGGTCTTCGACGTGGCGGCGCTGCTGCTACCCGGCCACGACAACGTGATCGCCATCCACGGGACGGACCACCCGCTTGGCGGCAACGTCTGGGCTGCCTACACCCTCCAAATCAATGGGGGCACGCCATGAGCGAGCAGCGGGCGCGCGAGATCGCGGTGAAGTTGCGCCAGCATACCCAGCGCCGCATCCGGGAGGCGACGCGCGGCGTGGTCGATGACGGCGGGCGGCTGATCCTCGGCGGCGGGCGCAAGGCGGGCGATCTGCCGGTGTCGCACGGCGGCACCGGCCACGGCGCGGGCGCGGAGCCGCCGCTGGGGAACCCCGACGCGGACGGCTATCTGCTGAGCAGCACGGCCACCGGCGACCGGTCGTGGGTGGCTCCGGGATCGTTCGACCCGGCGACCACCATCATCCCGGCCGGGGACTGTCACGATGCGGGCACCTTGGTGGCGCTGCTGGACGATCTTTTCTGCCGCCTCAGCGCGCTAGAGGCACTGACGGGCGGCTACGGGCTCGGGGGCTACGGCACAGCGCCTTACGGCGAATAGCGAGGGAGCATGAGCGCGACGCCAAACATCGGACTGACCTACATCGCCCTGGGCGATACCTCGTGGAAGAGCGAGGAGGACACCAACAAGGACACCATCGACACGCTCTTCGACGCGGCGAGCGGCCACGCGCACGACGGCACGCCGGGCGGCGGGCCGCCGATCTCACACCTCAACATCGGCGGACTCGGCAGCGTCGCGACGCTCGACGTGGCGGCCAGCGGCGACGCGGCCAGCGGCCAGGCGGTCAAGGGCAACGACACGCGCCTGACCAATAGCCGTGCCCCGAGCGGCACGGCGGGCGGCGTGCTGGCGGGCACCTACCCGAACCCGTCGTTCGCGGCCGACATGGCGACGCAGTCCGAACTCGACGCGGTCGCCGCCGCCGCGCAGCCGCTCGACGCCACCCTGACCGCGCTGGCCGGGCTGAACAGCACGGCGGGGCTGGTCGTCGAGACCGCCGCCGACACCTTCACCAAGCGCACCCTGACGGCGGGCAGCGCCAAGCTCGCCGTCACCAACGGCAGCGGCGCGAGCGGCAATCCGACCGTCGATCTCGGCAGCGTGGCCTCCACCGACCTCAGCGACGGCGCGTCGCTCTACAAGGCGGGCGGGACCGACGTGGCGATAGCGGATGGCGGCACGGGCGCATCGTCGGCCAGCGCGGCGCGCACCGCGCTCGGGCTGGCGATCGGCTCCGACGTGCAGGCCTACGACGCCGACCTCGCGGCCGTGGCGGCGCTGTCGTCGGCGGGGCTGGTGGCGCGCACCGGGGCGGGCACGGCGGCGGCGCGCAGCGTGGCGGCGGCGACCGGCCTCGCGGTGACCAACGGCGACGGCGCGAGCGGCAACCCGACGATCGCCCCGGACATCAACGCCCTGACCGCCGACGCCAGCCCGGACGGCGCGGCCGACTACGTGATGACCTACGACGCCTCGGCGACCGCGCACAAGAAGGTGCTGCTCAACAATCTGCCCGGCGGGGGCGGGGGTGGGGGCGGCGGATCGCTGACCGTGCGCGAGGTCGATAGCAGCCCGAGCGACAGCGCCGTGACGACGATCGTCTTCCCCAACGGCACGCTCGGGATCGCATCGCACGTCGCCACCTACACGCCCGCCGCCGCGACGGTCTCCGATAACGTCTACCACCGGCCGGGGGATATCCCGCCCACCAGCCCGCACGCCAGCGACGACGAGTTCGACGACGGTTCGCTGGCGGGCGCGTGGACCTGGCTGAACCAGGGCGCGGCGACCGCGACCGAGGCGAAGGGCGTGCTGCACTTCGCGTGCGCCAACACTGGTAGCAACCAGCTCCGCGCGCTGATGAAGGCCGCGCCCGCCGGGGACTTCACCGTCTCGGCGCGGCTGCACCTGTCGCCGCGCCTGCTCGACATCCAGGGCGCGGTCCTGGTGCTCTCCAACTCGGCCCACACCAAGCTGCTGATCTGCGGGCCGTACTACTACTCGCCGAGCGGCGGGCAGCTCCGCATCGTGTTCCGCCTCAACGGCGCGAATAACTCCGTCGCGTCGGTGCAGTCCAACCCGTCCGAGGCGCATCGCGGCTACTACCGCTGGCGCGTGGCGAGCGGCACGGTCTACTTCGATCGCTCGGACGACGGCATCGTCTGGCTCACCGCCTACAGCGAGGCCATCAGCGCCCACCTGGGCGCGCTGGATGAGATCGGTCTCGGCTTCTTCGTCGAGGGCACGAACCCGATCGACGCGGTGGCCCACTGGTTCCGAGTCGAGGTGTAGGGGGTGCGGACGATGCAGATGCAACAGGCGCAGCGGCAGCGGGCGGCGCTGCGCCAGCTCCTCACGGCGCTCTGGTGGGATTCGGTCGTGCCGACCGAGGTGGGGCTGGCGGCGCTGGCGGCGATCTGGTCGCTCGGGCTGATCGCCAACCCGCACCTGTTCGCGCTCAGCCAGTCCTACGCGGCGATGGCGGGCGTGATGCCGGAGCGCGGCTGGGCGGTGTTCTGCGCGATCGTGGCGGCGGTGCCGCTGGCGGCGCTGCTCGGGCGCTCCTACATCCTGCGCCTCGCCTCGCTGGTGCTGCACGTCGTCCTCTGGACGTTCGTGGCGACGATGTTCTTCCTGGCGACGCCGCTCGGGCTGGGCGGGCCGATCTACCTGATCATCTTCGCGGGCGGGGCGGGCTGGGTGGCGATCCGCGTGGCGGGCGAGTACCGCGACGACGTGCTGGCCGCGTGGGCGGCGACGCGCGACCGCTGGGGCGCGCGGTGGCGGGTCGTGCGGGGGGGACGATGGGACCGCAAACGCTGATCGCGGGCGCGCTGGCGCTGTTCGGCGGCGGCGGCGTCGCCACCATCATCGTGGCGATCGTCAACGGGCGATTCGGGCTCGCGGCGAAACGCGACGAGCTGGCCTCGGCCGCCGAGGTCACGCTGCAACAACTGGTCGATGCGCGGGCCAAGGCGCTGATCGAGCAACTGGGCGCGCGGGTCGATGATCTCGAAGCCGAGACCAGGGGGCTACGCGACGAGCTGAAACGCGAACGGGCGACGCGGGAGGGGCTGGAGGGCGAGGTCGGCACGCTGCGCCGCGAGAACGCCAGCCTCCGCACCGAGGTCGCGGGGCTGCGCACGCAGGTGGCGCGGCTGACCGGGCTGGCGGCGGGTGCCGAGGCCGACACGGCGGGCGGCGACGATGACTAGGGGGTGCGCGGGCGCGATGGATCGGCGCGGGTGGTGGGTGCTGCTCAACGTGGTCAACGTCCTCGCCACCGGGGGCGTCTCCCTCTTGTGGTGGTGGCGCGGCACGGCGGCGGCGGCGGCGCTGCGCGGGCCGGTGGTGCTCGACTCCAACCGGCGGCAACTGCGCCGCAACCGGGACTATGCGCGCGGGCAGTCGGCCATCAGCGGCGGGCTCTGCCTGCTCGGCGCGACCCTGATCGCGGTGGCGTCGTCGTGGGCCGGGCCGGTCCCGGCGTTCGTCGTCGCCGGGACCGGGGCCTTCGCGGCCATCTGGCTCGCCTACGCGATCCTGGCGGCGCTCGATTGGCGCTGGCTGGCGGAGGTGGCGCGGCTGCGCGACGACGAGCGCCGGGGCATCGAGTGAGGGACCGGATCGAGACGGCGGCGATCGTCATCTTCTGCGTCGCGTGCTGGGTGCTCGCGGGGCTGTTCATCTGGGGGTACGGCGGGATCTATCCGTAGGAGGCGATCATGCGGTTCATCGACGTGAGCAGTTGGCAGAACGTCCGCGACTGGGGCGCGGTGCGCGACTCGGGGGTGGACGGCGCGATCATCAAGGCGACCGGGGGCGGCGGCTACACCAACCCGAGCTACCCGGCGCAACTGGCCGGGGCGCGGGCGGCGGGGCTGCTGATCGGCCACTACCACTACGCCTACGAGGCCGACGTGCCGGGCGTGGGGCCGGAGGCGGAGGCCGCGCGCTTCTACGATATCGCCGATATCCTGCCCGGCGAGCCGCTGGCGCTGGATATCGAGGAGCCGCAGGCCTGGGCGGGCGTGGCCGACTGGTGCTACCGCTTCCTGACGCACCTCGAAGGGCTGTGCGGCTTCGTGCCGATGATCTACACCTACGACGCCTACATCCGCGAGCGGCTGCTGAGCGCCGATCCCCGGCTGGCGCGCTTCCCGCTGTGGTTCGCCTACTACCGCAGCCCCGCGCGGCCGACGCCGGTGCCGGCCGCGCCCGCGCCGTGGCCCGCGATCGAGCTGTGGCAGTGGTCGGCGTTCGAGACGATCCCCGGCATCGGCCCGAACGTGGATGAGAACGCCTACGCGAAGACGGCCGACGACTGGCGGGCGCTGGGGGGGCTGCACGCCTCGCCGCCCGCGCCGCCGTTCGCCAACCCCGATCCGCTGACCGGGGTGTGGGTCCACGAGTACTTCGCGCACATGTACGACTTCGCGGCGCACGGACACCCGCTGCGCCCGGCCGCGCTCTACTCGGACGGCTTCGTGCGCCAGCTCTTCGAGCGGGTCTGCCTCGGGTCGAACGGGCGCGGCGAGCCGGTGGTGGAGGGGCTGGGCCAGGCGCTGCTCGCGGCGGTGGGGCCGCAGGGCTACCCCGACTGGCCCGAGGTTCATCCGCTCGTTTGATCGCATGACTGAGTACTCAGCAATCGGGGTTACGGTGGCAACCCCGATTGCTGAGAGCGACTGGCAACATCCGGGCGCGGGTGTAGGGAGTAGGTGCCAACATGGCCGGAACCAGGACCGCAACGAAAGCCCCCACGCGCAAGGCGCTTTCCGGCGCGGCGGGCGCGGGCGTGGCGAACCAGTACGCCGATGTGCTGCTCTATTTCTTGGAGCAGGCGCTACGCCACCCCCTGCCGCCCGAGATACAGGCCTCGCTCAGGGGCCTGTTGATCTTCGCCGTGGCGCTGGCGGCGGCCTACTTCATGCCACCGGCTGCGGACGAGGGGGCCGTGCCGAAGTAGCCACCCGCGAGCGTGGCGCAACGGAAGCGCAGCGGGCTTCTACCCCGCCTGTCCGGGTTCGAGTCCCGGCGCTCGTATCACGCGGCCTCGCGGCGGCGCTGCTCGGGCGGGATGCGATCGGTGGCCCAATGGCGCGCGGGGTCGCCGGTGGCGCACCGCTCGGCCAGCGCGGCGGGCCAGAAGTCCACGTACTCGCGCAAGATGGGGAGGTAGTCGGGCGGAGCGGCGACGCGGAGCCGGTGGCGCATGGCTTCGGCCCGGTCGGGCAGGCCCGCGACGTAGAGGGCGCGGCTGGCGAGGCCGATCAGGGTCTTGGGGGGCTTGCGCGCGGCGGCGGGGTCGCGGCGCAGCAGCACGCGCGGGCGGGCGAGGGCGGGGAGGCCGTTGGTTCTCCTGCTCACGGGGCGCTCCTTTCGTTGCGGGCTCGCGGGAATGTCAACATTGTGCCAGGGAACGGCGTGGCGCGCAAGGGGCGGGGATCACGCCAGGAGCGGCGCGGCGCTCGGCGCGGGCGCGAGTGTGTCGCCCATCACCGGCACGGGCTCGCCCTCGTTGTGCGGGTGGCGCTCGGCGTCGTCATCCCCCAAGCTGAGTCGGGCCTGCTTCTCCCAGTAGGCGCGGAAGTCCTGGGCCTCCCAGGCGGGCACGGGCTGATCCTCGTCGGGTACCTCGGCACACAGCACGTCGTCGATGTACTCCACCAGCCGCAGCGACCACGCGCGCTCGGCGATCATGTCGGCGCGGAGTTGCGCGATGATCTCATCCTTGGTCGGCGCGCGGTAGGGCTGGCGGGGCGTGCGGGCGGTCATTGGCTGGGGTGCGGCGGCGGGTTCGGCCATCGCATTCACCTCCGTTCGTACTACCATTCCGACCGACAGAATAGAACAAAAGTTCTACCACGTCAAGCGGTCTGGCGTGCGTGCTTGCGGTGCCACTCGGCGGCCCTGAACCGCTTGTTGCCGCCACCGTCCAGCCCGATCGCCGCGTAGAGGGCCTGGGCGTGGTGGCGGGCGGTCTGGCAGGAAATCCCCAATGCCGCAGCGATCTCCCGGTCGCTGTAGCCCTGGGCGATGAGTTCGAGCACCTGACGCTGGCGCGTGCTGAGTGTGTCGATGGCGCTCATTGCTCACTCCTTGCTCGGCACCACAATCCCGAACCGCGCCGGGTCGTGCAGGAACCGCAGCTCATTGGTGTAGACCAAGCGCCCGCGCTGCCGATCGCGGTACTGCGTCCGCACCAGCCCGTCGCGCGTGCGGCCGATCACCACCATCAGCATGCGCGCTTCCTTGGCATCGTAGTCGTGGATCACGAGGTCATCCTTGCGCCAGTGGGTCGTATTTGGCTCGTAGTTCATGCGCCTTCCCTCTCGTCGTGCCGCCGCACGAGGTAGAAGTGCAGCGGCAGGCAAGGCAGCAAGCAGACCCACACGTCAAGCTCACACACGCCATCGTCGCGGAATGTGCGCCAGAACGCCCCGACCCAGCAATCTGGCAGTTTGACCTCCAAGTCCAGCATCCAGAACCCGTGCCGGGTCTTCCAATCGAACAGATGCCAACTGCGCCGCCCATCGCTCTTCGCCATAGCCCACTTCCTTCCTCACCGCCGCGCGCCTGCACGACTTACTCGCTCTCCACGACCACCGGCCGCCACTCCGCGCCCGCCTCGTCCTGCACGATGGCGCTGACACGCCCGGAGAGGGCCGCGCCGGCATCGACGCACCAGGAATCGCCGTGCCGCGACCAGCCCTCGGGCTGCGGGGTGTGGCCGAATATCTGCGGCAGAAGGAGGTCAGGCGTGGACCACAATGCCAACTCGGACCAGTCCGACCAAAAGATGCCGCCGTGGAGATCGTGCCCGCCTCGTGCTGGGCCAACGGCATCAAACAGCGCGCGATGTTGTCGGTTCTCCAACCGCCGCCGGAAGAAGACACACAGCCGCTCGGCGGCATCGGCGGCATCCCGGCACTCGTTGATATAGGTGTTTGTCGTGCCCGCGTGGGTCAGCAGCCAGCGCTCGTGCGCGTAAGCCGGGACCAGCTTCCCATCGCGATACGCCGACAGCAGGGCGTCGCGCAGCACCGGGGCGATCGGGCGCTGCCCGCCGAAGGTCGGGAAGCCCGCATCGGGCCAGAGGTGCGGCAGCTCGTGGTTGCCGATGAGGATGGTGTCGCAGAGCCCGAGCGCCAGCGCCGCGCAGAGCTCGTCGTCCACGCCGTCGCGGGGTGCGCCGCGCGGGTCGCCGCCGTGGATCAGGTCGCCGAGCTGGATGACGGTCGTGCCGGGGAGCCGCCGGTTCTCCGCGTCGATGCCGCCGGTGGCGCGCAGGATCGCCAGCAAGCCTTTCCAATCACCGTGGCAGTCGCCGATGACGATGGTCTTCATTGGTCACAACCCCTTCAGTTCGCTCTTGTAGCCCATGTGCGGGAAGGTGCCGTGCTGATCGATCAGTCGTTGGTTCGACTCGCGCTGCGCCGCCACCTGCTCGCGCAGCGCGAACACCTCATCGATCAGCGCGGAGAGGATCAGGTCGTCGTCGTCGTCCATCGGCGGCACGCACAGCCGGAAGCGCCCGTCGATGGCGCGCGGGATCATTTCCCGCAGTCGCCCCTTGGACATCTGGCGCAGGCGCTCCTGCACCGCACCATCGAGGCGATCGACGGCCTCGATGGTCACCCGCGTGGCGATGCTGGGATCATTCGGCATCGTTCCCCTCCTCATCGGTAGTCGGCGCGGCGTGCCCCACCAGCGCTCGCGCCAGCAGCCAGGGGCAATCGGCCTTGTGGTCCCGGACGCGCGGATCGTCGTTGATGTCCGCGCCTTCGGCGTCGCACCAGTGGCACTGCCAGTAGCTCTCGTAGCTGCTGGCACCCCAGGCGTTGAAGTCGTCGGCCACCAGGGTCGCCAGCGCGGCGAATAGCCCCCGCTCCCTGGCACCGCCCTCGTTGATGACCCGCCACTGCGCCTCGTTGGAGGTGATGCAAGCGGAGCGCTTGCGCCAGAGGCGGCGGATCACGCGCATGGCGGCGGGGAGGCGCGCGGCCTGGGCCTCGGCGGCCAAGGCGCGTTCCCGCCAGACATTCAGGGCGTCGAGGACGATTCGCGCTCGCTTGTTGGCCCCGTCGAGCAGCGTATCCGCCCGCGCCACCTCGCCGAGCAGGAAGTCGATATCGGAGCGGCTGTGCTCGATGAATCGCGCGTCGGGGTGGTCGATGCCGACGATCTCCCACGGGTGATGGTCCGGCCCCATGACCCACTGGGGTTTGCGGATAATCCCGTTCGTCACGAAGCGCGGCTGCGCCGACTGCATGCCCCACCGCCTGAAGTCCATCACCACGTCGCCCCAAGCACGCAGGCGGAACAACGTGATTTGCTGCGCGTCCTTGTTTCCTCGGAACCCCCACGGCCCCGGCGTGGCCGCTTCCGCGCGTTCCTTGATGGCCGCGAGTCGCGCGGCGCGGTCGTCGGTGGTCACTGCCATATACCCTACCCTCCCCGCACGGCGGCGACCGCCAGCGCGACCGCCGAAGCCAATTCCGTCGCCGCCACCGCCAGCGCCCAGACCATCTGTGCGCGCCAGCGCGGCGCGCGGAACTCCCAGGCGAGTTGCAGGTGGAATGTCGCGCAGCACAGCAGCGCCAGCGCCGGGATCTCGTACACCAGGGTCATCGCGCACCCCCGCTCGCGAGTTGCCGCAACCCCTCGTCACGGGCAGCATTGATCCGCGCCATCGCCTTGTCATCGCCGCCCCGGTCGGGGTGGTTCACCAGCGCCAAGTGCTTCCACGCGGCGTTGATGGTGGCGCGGTCGGCATCGGGCGGGACGGCGAGCAGCTCGTGCCAGGGGCGCGGGCCGTCCCCCTCGCCGAGCCGCGCCAGCGCCGCGCTGACCGCGCCGAAGAGCAGATCGAACGCATCGGCCCGCCCGCCGCCGATGCCGTAGTCCTCGAACATCTGGTAGAGGCCCGTGATCGCGCGCTGCGCCGCCCGCAGGTTGTCGAGGGGGCGATCGAACGTGTCGCAGGGGACGGCGTAGGGCTTGCCGTCACGGACCACCGTGATCCGCACGCCGACGCCCATCGCCGCGTTGCCCTGGCTGAGCGCGATACCCGCGCGCCGGAAGCGCCCGAGGTCGATCGCGTCGAAGCGCCCGCCGCACGCCACCTCCACACGGGTCGCGCCCATGCGCGTGGTCGTGGCGCAGAGGTCTTTGAGAATGGTGTCCAGGGTCGCCAGAAATCTGCGGTTCGCCATGCTCGTTCCTATTCGGTATCCCACGCCACCACCGGCCACCCGGCGCGGTCGGCGTAGGCGCTGATGTAGAGGTGGATCAGGCCGCGCCCGGTCGGTTTGGCGTCCCAGCGGACCTCGAAGGCGCGCACCTGCCGATCGTTCGCGTAGGCGTAGCCCTCCAACCCGTCGAGGTAGCCCTTGGTCGCCTCGATGATCGCCGGGGTGTCCCAGATGTTGCCGCGCGTGCGCCGCTCCACGTCGATCAGCACGCGGAGCCGCACCCCGGCCGGGAAGTGCGGGCGCGGCGCACCGGCGAGCGTCGCCAGCGCGACCAGCGCGGCCAATTCCTTCTGCTCGCGCTGCCCACGGCGCTGCTCGCGCCAGCCGACTCGCCCGTTCAGCGAGAGGTCGTGATCCGGGAGCGGCAGGGTAAGGGTGAGTGCGGGCGGGGTCACTGGCGCTCCCCCAGCGCGAAGATGAGCGGCTGGATCAGCCCCTCGCCAACGACGTGCGAGAGGAGATCGTCGCCGTGCGCCTCGGTGCCGTCCCAGCCATCGGGCCAGGTTTCGGCGGCGATCAACTCCTCGATCCGCGCCTGCTCCTCGGCGTCGATCAGCGAGACCTCGGGGCGGCCCTGCGCCCGCGCCGCGTCGTTGATCTCCGACTGGATGGCGAGCACCTGCGCGAGGCCCCATCGGCGCGAGTCGAAGAGCAGCGGCCCGAGCCGGTTCGGATTCTTGAAGAGTCGCCCATCGGCGTAGCGCTCCTGGCCGTTCTTGCGGAGGCGATGCTTAGGCAGCACCAACTCGGCGTAGAGCGGGCGCAACCGGCGGTAGGGGGCGAGGTAGGCCCAGTCGGGGAGCGCCAGGACCGTCTCCAGCGAGGTCTCGCGCGAGGCGACGTTGCAGGCCACGCACCCGGTGCGCGCGTTAATCTCGGCCGCCTCGTCCCCGCCGTAGATCTCGGCGATGCCGCCAGTCGGATAGCCGAGGCGCGGCGCGTCGAAGGACAGCCAGTCCCAGACGTGGCAGACGCGCCAGTGCAGGATCGGGGCGAGCACGTCGGCAACGGCTTTCGGCGGCTCGATCTGCAACCAGCCCTGACCGCATTCCGCGCCGTCCTTGGAGCACGAGAGGGCGATCCGCCGGTCGCGCACCGCGCTCTCGCCCAGCCGCACGCCCGTCAGCAGCAGCGGCTTCTCGCCGAACGTCGCGCGCAGTTCCTCCAGCGCCCCGGCCATCGGATCAACCTTCAGCGCGCCGGTACACCAGCGGAAGCCGGGCCGGGGCGGCGGCACGCCCCGGCCGAGCATGTAGACGAAGAAGCGGCGATCCAGCGCGGGCACGACGATCCGCGTGGTCGCCCCGCGCTCGCGCAGGGCGTCGAGGATACGCAGCGCGCTGACCAGGAGCGGCAGGAGTTCCATCTTGGTGTCCGCGAGCAGGATGGTCAGCGACTCCGGCGCGGGGATACGCCCGGCGAGGATCAGGTGTTGCACGGTCGTGGCGACGGTCACCGAGTCCTTCCCCCCGCTGCACGCCACGACCCAGTGCCGGTAGTCGGAGCCGTGGGCGATCAGGGACGCGGCGGTGAGTTCGAGCGCGTCGGGCAGCGTCAGTCGCTCGTCCTCGAACATGCTCACGCGGCGCGCGGTGGTCATGGCTTCCTCCTGTGGTCGCGTGGTGCCTAGCGCAGCGTCTCCAGGCAGCGGTCGATGAGCAGCCGCATCGCGGGCGGGGTGACGGCATTCCCCAGTTGCTTCACGCGCTCGCGCTTGTTGCCGAGCACGGCATAGTCGCTTGGAAACGCCATTGCGCTCTGGATCTCGTGCGGTTCGAGCATCCGGAAGCCGCAGTCCATCACGTCGGGCGTCGCGGCGGGCTGGGCCAGTCGGAACGGCCCGACACCGGGCACGGTTGGCATCGCCTCGTCAACCGGGTGGATCGGGTTGCGCTTGTACCCTTCCTTGTCGCCGTAGTTGCTCACCAGGAAGGGCGTCACCAGCCCGTGCCGCACCCCCGCCGCCACGGCGGTCGTCAGCGGCTCGTCCAGCCCGCGCGCGTAGGTGTTGCCGAAGAGTTCCGCGACGAACGGCTGCACCAGCGCGTGCCGGTCCACCGTGGTCGCCGTGGGCAGCGGCTCGTCAACCGGGTGGCCCTCGTCCGTGCCGTAGTAGCTGGCGACGAACGGCGGCACGGTCAGCGAGTGGTGATCCTGCGCCGTGATCGCCCCGGTCGGCTCGTCCACCGGCCGCGACAGGTGCGCGGCGTCGCCCCGCTGGCTGTAGTGCCGCGTGAGGAAAGGCGGCGCGGCGAGGACCGCGTGGTGCTTGCCGCCCGCCGAGACGGTCGAGAGCGGGTCATCGATGGCGTGGCCGATGTTGTCGCCGCGCATTTTCACAATGAACAGATGGTTGCCCGTGTTGACGCCCTGCGATGGCTCGCTGACCGGGTGCGGCACGCCGTTGGTCCGATTGGCCCCGATCAGCGCGAGCGACTGCCGGCCGCTCTGCGTCGGCATCGCCGCGTCGAGCGGGCGGGAGCGGTCGCCGCCCGCGTGGGTGTAGAGGACCTCGGTGAGCAGGTCGCGGCCGGCGAAGCGTTGCAATCCGAGCCGGATGCGATCGAGCGTTTTCTCCTTCAGCGGCTTGGGCCGGTCGCCGATCCGGGTGATGGGCAGCGCCCAGTCGATCGCGCACAGCGCCGGGACGTAGTAGGGGAAGCACTCGGCGCGGCAGGTCGGGCAGGTGTAGACGTACTGGCCGTTGCGCCCGTAGCGCCCCCAGCGGCGATCGGCGCGCTTCCAGGTCTGCACGCCCGCGACCTCGCCGCACTTGGCGCAGCGGCAGGGCGGGGTGATATCGAGGTTCGGCGCGCGGTTGCCCTTCTTCCAGAAGACGACGTACAGCCGGTCGCGGGACTGGGGCGTCGGGTGGCAGACGAGCGAGTTGAGGTAGACCTGTCGGTGTTCGTAGCCGAGCGCGTCCATCGCCTGCAGCCAGGCGGGCCACATGACCCAGGCCCGCGCGTCGATCACGTTCTCGACGATGATCAACTCGTAGCGGTGGTGCTCCGCGAAGCGGGGCACATCCCACATCGTGGCGCGGCTGCGCTCGGCGGCCGGATCGATCTGCGAGGTGCCGAAGATGTCGCGCTCGTAGCGGGCGCGCTTCTTGCCCTTGGCGACGCTGTGGTTGGTGCATTCGGGCGAGGCGATCAGGATGTCGGTGCGCGGGTAGCGCGCGGGGTGGCTGGCGGCGATGTCGTTGCAGTCGTGCTCGGTGCGCGGGAAGTTCTTCGCGTGGGTCTCCACCGCGAGTTTCCAGTGGTTGACCGCCATCGCCACCTCGGCCCCGGCCCCGATGACGCCGAGGCTGCTGCCTCCCGCGCCGCAGAAGAGGTCTGTCACCGTCGCGTAGGAATGTTTCAGCGTCATGGATCAGCCTCCGTTGTCGTCATCGAAAAGCCCGCGCTGCGCCGTGGCCGCCGGGGCGCGGCCCTTCCGGCGCGGCGGGGCCGGTGGCGGCGCGGGCGGCGCGTCGTGCGAGGCGGGCGGCGCGTAGGGCGTCGCGGGGCCGTCGCCGAGCGCCAGCATCGCGGCATGGTCGTAGTCGGCCGGGAGCGGCAGGGCGGCCAGGTCGTGGCGGCTCCGGGCCACGGCGACGTGCTCGTCCCAGTTGCCCGCCTTGCGCCAGAGTTCGTCGTACTCGGCGCGCGGGATCGTGGCCCACGCGCGATCGATGCGCCGCTCGCGCTCGTCGGCCATCGCCTCAGCCCTCCCCGCCCGCCGCGAGGTCGAAGATGCTGGCCTGCTCGATCCGTTCGGCGGTCGCGTGCCGCAGGTTCGCCACCGCCTGCCGGTAGTAGGAGGGTTTCAGTTCCGCGCCGATGCCGAACCGGCCGAGCGAGACCGCGCCGTAGACCTCGCTGCCCACGCCCATGAACGGGGTCAGCACGCGCTCGCCGGGGTTGCTCCACAGGGTCACCGCCCGCTCGATGATGTCCAGTTGCAGCGGGTGGACGTGGCGCTCGTCCTCCTGGTCGCGCGCCTCGCGGAACGGCAGCACGCGGTCGGCGCGCACGTCGTCCCAGAAGGCCGAGGCGTACTGCCGCCAGATCCACTGGCTGTATTTGTTGCCGGTCTGGTGGCCGTCGTAGCCCCGGAAGCGCAGCACGTCGGCGGGGGGCACGCGCGACCCCGCGTAGGACAGGAACCCGGTCGGGTGCGCGATCGGGATCGGGTTCTCCCCGGCGCGGCGGAAGACGAGCAGGTAGTCGGCGGCGGCCACCGTGCAGCGCGCCGAGTCCTCGACGACTGTCTGGTGCGCCAGCCCCTTCGCCAGCGTGTGCATCCGCACCGCGTAGGGCTCCTTCCAGACGTGGTAGCGCCCGACGTAGCCCCACCCCCGCGCGCGGTGGGCGCGGATCAGGTCGCCCGGCAGGTCCAGCAGGCTGTCGCCCCTCCCGCTGTTGGAGAGCGCGACGTCGGCGCAGTGGACCGCCGCCATGCGCCCCGGCCTGGTGACGCGCGTCAGCTCGCCCAGGACCAGATCATAGTGCGCCAGGAATTCGTCGTAATCGACGCAGTTGGAGAGGTCGCGCTCGCTGGATGAGTACTGGTACAACCCGGCGAACGGCGGCGAGAAGATCGACAGGTCGGTGCACGCGGGCGGCAGCTCCCGCATCACCTCGATGCAATCCGCGTTGTACGCCGCGTAGTGCGGCGTGACTTCCTGATCGATCACAGCCATGCCCAATTCCGTCCCTTCTCGATCCTCATGCCCGAATCCATTGGGGGATCTCCATCGTTTTCGTGTGATTCTCGACGCGCGCGAGGCCGCTCGCCTCGCGCATGTGCAGGACCAGCGCGGCGAACATCCGATCGGCCTGCGCCGCCTTGCGGATCATGCTGTCGCGCGCCGCCGCGCCGCCCTCGGTGGCGACGAGATCGACCCGCACCGGCGACGCCTGCCCGAAGCGCCAGCAGCGGCGCACCGCCTGGTAGTACTGCTCGTAGGAGTGGCTGGGG